>ERZ1034781.123-NODE-123-length-42022-cov-10.500131_pt1 | contig 42022 bp, 42 predicted proteins | sample MGYA00520700_ERZ1034781 | MGnify/ENA primary metagenome ERZ1034781 (study PRJEB33766, sample SAMN09781709) | gut metagenome | biome: gut microbiome | host: Homo sapiens | place: Madagascar | study: EMG produced TPA metagenomics assembly of the PRJNA485056 data...
TTCAACTACATGATCATGCAGAGCTACGACTTCTACTACATGTTCCAGCACTACGGCTGCAATATGCAGTTCGGCGGCGACGACCAGTGGAGCAATATGCTGGGCGGCACCGAGCTGATCCGCCGCAAGCTGGGCAAGGATGCCTACGCTATGACCATCACCCTGCTGACCGATTCGCAGGGCAAGAAGATGGGTAAGACCGCGGGCAACGCCGTCTGGCTCGACCCCAACAAGACCAGCCCCTTCGAGTTCTATCAGTACTGGCGCAACGTTGGCGATGCGGATGTCATGAAGTGCATTCGGATGCTGACCTTCCTGCCGCTGGAGCAGATCGACGAGATGAGCACTTGGAAGGACGAGCGCCTGAACGAGGCAAAGGAGATCCTTGCCTACGAGCTGACCAGCATGGTCCACGGCAAGGAAGAGGCCGAAAAGGCACAGAAGGCCGCCCGCGCCCTGTTCAGCGGTGCCGCAGATACCGAGCATATGCCCGCCACCCAGTTGACCGAGGCGGACCTGACCGATGGCTCCATCGGCATCCTGACCCTGATGGTCAAGGCCGGTCTGGCCGCTTCCAACGGCGAAGCCCGCCGTCTGGTCGTGCAGGGCGGCGTCCTCGTCGATGGTGAGAAGGTCGCAGCTCCCACCGTCAGCTTCACCGCAGACCAACTGACCAAGGGCATCGTCATCAAGAAGGGCAAGAAGGTCTACCATAAGGTGACCCTGTAACCCCGGAAACTCCAGAAAACCAAACTGCAAAACGCCCCGCTTCCTTCTCACAAATGAGAGGGGGAGCGGGGCGTTTGTTGTTTGTATCGATGGATGGAAAAATGCTGCTTACAGCTCGAAGGCTTTCTTCAGCACATCGTAGGCGGCATCCTCATTCTCCGCGCGGACCAGCAGGGAAATATCCAAGTCGCTGGTGGTGATGAGCAGCACTTCGATGTCTGCCATGGCCAGCGCATTCAGGGCGCGGGCGGCCACGCCGCAGCTGGTGACCATTTCCTCGCCGAAGAGGTTCAGCTTGGAGTAGCCGACGCTGATCAGCGGGGAAGCTTTGGCGTCTTTATCGAGGTTGGCGGCAGAGATGGCCTTCATCACAAGCGGAAGGTCGCTGGAGGAGGCGGTAAAGCTGAAATCAATGGTGGTGCCGTGGGGGGCGCTCTGGCTGATCATATCCACCACAACGCCGGTATCGGCAAAGATCTGCAGATAACGTGCCAGACTGTTGCCCTTGAACTCGACATCCTGAACGCTGATCATCATGAGGCTGGGTTCGATGTTGATCTTCGATACACCGTACATAGTAAACACTCCATTCTGCCCGTAAGGGCTCCAAGTTCCGGCACTTTCACATTTCTGCGATCATGTTACCCATATTGTACAGCCCCGGCTCCTTTTTTGCAAGATAAACGGCGGCATTCACTGCGCCATTTGCAAAAATGCTGCGGGAATAAGCGGTGTGCTTGAGGGTGATGACCTCATCCTGCCCGCAGAACAGCACTTCGTGGTCGCCCACGATGCTGCCGCCGCGCACCGAGCTGATGCCGATCTCCTTCGGGTCGCGCTTCTGGCGGACGGAGGAGCGGTCATAGACGTAATGATACTCGCCGTTGTTCTCCTCGTTGATGGCGTCGGCCAGCATCAGGGCCGTGCCGCTGGGTGCATCCAGCTTGTTGTGATGGTGCTGCTCCACGATCTCAACGTCATAATCCACGCCGAGGATGGCAGAAGCGCGCTTGCACAGCTCGGACAGCACATTGATGCCCATGGACATATTGGCACTCTTGAACACGGCCACGGTGCGGGAGAGCTGCACGACTTTCAACTGCAGCTCCTCGGACAGGCCGGTGGTGCAGACCACGATGGGCAGCTTGTGGGCTTCGCAATAAGGCAGAGCCTTTTCCACGGCGGCGGGGGAGCTGAAGTCGATGATGACATCGCCCTTGCCCTCCAGCTTCTCCAAGCTGTCGTACACGGGGATGCCGTTCTGCTCGCCGTCCTTCACGTCGATACCGGCCACCACGCGGCAGTCCTCGCGCTTTGCGATCATCTCGCACAGCGCATGGCCCATGCGGCCGCCGATGCCCTGAATGATGATATCCGTCATTTGATTTTACCTCGTTGTTTTGTTCCGCTCATTTTCCGAAAAAGGCCAAATGCCCGGAAGAGCATTCCACCGGGCATTGGATCTGCATTTTATTTAAATCAGACCTTCTGCGGCCAGCGCCTGTTCGATCTTCTCCTTGTGGGCGTCGCTGGGCTCCACCAGCGGCAGACGGCATGCGCCCGCGTTCCAGCCCAGTACGTTCATCGCGTACTTGACCGGGATGGGGTTGACCTCGCAGAAGAGGGCATCGGCCAGCGGCAGCATCTCCAACTGCAGCTGGCAAGCCTTCTTGGTGTCGCCCTCGAACCATGCCTTGCAGCACGCGTGCACCAGTTCCGGCCTGACGTTGGAGACCACACTGATGACGCCCTTGCCGCCCAGAGACAGCAGGGGAACCACCTGATCGTCGTTGCCGGAATAGATGTTCAGCTCGTCACCGCAAAGCTGTGCGATCTTCGCCACCTGCGAAATGTTGCCGGAAGCTTCCTTGATGCCGTTGATGAGGGGGTGCTTGCTCAGCTCCAGCGCCGTTTCCGGGGCGATGTTCAGGCCGGTGCGGGAAGGCACATTGTAGACGATGACCGGGATGCCGGCGGCGTCCGCCATGGCGGTGAAGTGCGCCACCAGACCAGCCTGTGTGGTCTTGTTGTAGTACGGGGTGACCAGCAGCAGGGCGTCTGCGCCGCACTCGGCAGACTTTGCCGCCAGTGCACAGCCGTGGTCGGTGTCGTTGGAACCGGCACCGGCGATGACCGGAACGCGGTGGTTCACGGTATCGACGGTGAACTTGATGGCAGCCAGCTGCTCCTCATCGGTCATGGTGGAGCACTCGCCGGTGGTGCCGCAGATGACGATGGCATCGGTGCCGCGGGCGATCTGGTCCTCAATGATGCGTCCCAGCTCGTCGAAATTGACGCTGCCATCCTCGTACATCGGGGTGATGATCGCCACGCCCGCGCCGGTAAAGACAGGATTCTTCATAGTGTAAAATCTCCTTTTTGCTGCGTTTCCAAACGCAGATCAATCAAAATAGCCCTTGGCGGCCAGCAGCTCGGCCAGCAGGACAGCGCCGCCCGCCGCACCGCGCAGGGTGTTGTGGCTCATGCAGGCGAACTTGTAGTCAAACAGGGTGTCCTCCCGCAGACGGCCGAGGCAGACGGCCATGCCGTTCTCGGTGTTGCGGTCCAGCTTGGGCTGGGGACGATCGTTTTCGGTGAAGTAGTGCAGGAACTGCTTGGGTGCGCTGGGCAGCTCCAGCTCCTGTGCGGGGCCGCGGAAGCCGGCCCATGCTTCGAGGATCTGCTCCTTGGTGGGCTTCTTGTCAAAGCTCACGAAGACAGCAGCGGTGTGGCCGTCCGAAACGGGGACGCGGAAGCACTGCGCGGTGATAACGGGCTTCTCGGCGTTGACGATCTTGTCGCCCTCGATGTGGCCCCACAGCTTCAGCGGCTCCTGCTCGCTCTTTTCTTCCTCGCCGCCGATGTAGGGAATCACATTGTCGATGATCTCCGGCATCCGGTCGAAGGTCTTGCCTGCGCCGGAAATGGCCTGATAGGTGCAGACCAGCGCCTTATTGACGCCGAACTCCTTCATCAAGGGGTGCAGGGCGGGAACGTAGCTCTGCAAGCTGCAGTTGGACTTGACTGCGATGAAGCCGCGCTTGGTGCCCAGACGCTTGCGCTGAGCCGGGATGATCTCGATGTGGTCGGCGTTGATCTCCGGCACCACCATCGGCACATCCGGGGTGCCGCGGTTTGCGCTGTTGTTGGAGACGACCGGGCACTCTGCCTTGGCGTAAGCCTCTTCCAGCGCCTTGATCTCGGCCTTGGGCATATTGACCGCGCAGAAGATGAAGTCTACCTGAGAGGCGACCTCTTCCACCTTGGAGGCGTCCAGCACGACCATCTTCTTGACGCTTTCGGGCATCGGAGTGGTCATAGCCCAGCGGGAGCCGACGGCTTCCTCATAGGTCTTTCCGGCGCTGCGGCCGGAAGCGGCCAGCGTGGTCAGCTTGAACCAAGGATGATTTTCCAGCAGCGTGACAAAGCGTTGACCGACCATGCCGGTCGCACCGACGATACCAACTTTATATTGTTTTTCCATTTCCAGCACCTTTCCTTTCAAAAAACAAATTCACACAGAACACGGCTTGCAAACCGGACGCCTATGCAATATAATAGATACTGTTTACACAGATTTTATGATAACATTGATACGGCCTCCGTGTCAATCATCGGAAAGGCAAATGCGAAGCATGTTAAAAAAAGATTTTTGGTACGATTTACCCAAAGAACTCATCGCGCAGGAACCGGCGGACCCTCGTGACTCGGCCCGGCTGATGGTTCTGAGCCAGAAAGACGACAGCATCCAGCACCGTATCTTCCACGACCTGCCGGAATATTTGGAGCCGGGCGACCTGCTGGTCGTCAACAACTCCAAGGTCCTGCCCGCCCGCATCGTGGGCGTCAAGCAGCCTACCGGCGCGGTCTGCGAGCTGCTGCTGCTGCGTCAGGTCAAGGGCGACCAGTGGGAGTGCCTTGCCAAGCCCGGCAAGCGGATGCAGGCCGGCACCAAGGTGAGCTTCGGCGACGGCACCCTGACGGCCGTGGTGGACGAGACGCTGGAAGACGGCAACAAGTTCGTTACATTTTATTATGACACCGAGACGCTTTATGAAAAGCTGGACGAATTTGGCAAAATGCCTCTGCCGCCCTATATCACCAAGCAGCTCGAAGACCAGAGCCAGTATCAGACCGTCTACGCCAAGGAGCTTGGCAGCGCCGCCGCCCCGACGGCCGGTCTGCACTTCACCCCGGAGCTGATGGATGCCATCCGCGCCAAGGGCGTCGGCATCGCTGAAGTGACCCTGCACGTCGGCCTCGGCACCTTCCGCCCCGTGATGGAGGATGAGATCGCCGACCACAAGATGCACAGCGAGTGGTACTCCGTCAGCGAAGAGACCGCCCAGCGCATCCGGGAGACCAAGGCCGCCGGGCACCGGGTCATCGCAGTCGGCACCACGAGCTGCCGCACGCTGGAAGCTGTCGCCGCCAAGTACGGCGAGATCAAGGCTTGCAGCGGAAACACCTCCATCTTCCTGTATCCGGGCGTCAAGTTCAACTGCATCGATGGCCTCATCACCAACTTCCACCTGCCCGAAAGCACCCTCATCATGCTCGTTTCCGCCCTCTACGGCTATGAGAAGACCATGGCCGCGTATAAGGTAGCTGTGGAAGAGAAATACCGCTTCTTCAGCTTTGGGGATGCGATGTTGATTCTTTGAAAATCGGTCGATGATTCGTCTGATTCTTAAAACATTATCAAGACAAAACATCGCCTAGGCGATGTTTATAATAATTTCTGAACTCTGCCGTTTCGGCGGCACAAGGCTGCACGGCTGTTTTCCGTGCACAGAAAGGAACGATACCATGCCTTCTTTGACCACATACAAGCTCCTCAAGCAGGAGCACGACGCCCGGCGGGGCGAGTTCAAGACCGTGCACGGCACGGTGCAGACTCCCGCGTTCCAGAATGTTGCCACGGCGGGTGCCATCAAGGGCGGCCTGTCTGCGCAGGATCTCAAGGACATCGGCGCACAGGTCATGCTCTGCAACACTTACCATCTGCACCTGCGCCCCGGCGACAAGCTGGTGGCCGACATGGGCGGTCTGCACAAGTTCACCCGCTGGAACGGCCCCATCCTGACCGACAGCGGCGGATTTCAGGTGTTCAGCCTCTCCAAGCTGCGCAAGATCACCGAGGAGGGCGTGACCTTCGCTTCCCATCTGGACGGCCACCGCATCTTCATGGGCCCCGAAGAGAGTATGCAGATCCAAGCAAACCTCGGCTCGACCATCGCCATGGCCTTTGACGAGTGCGTGGAGAACCCTGCACAGCACGATTACTCCAAGGCAAGCTGCGACCGCACGGTTCGCTGGCTGGCCCGCTGCAAGGCCGAGATGGCCCGTCTGAAGCACGAGGGCAAGGCGGTCAACCCGGATCAGTTGCTGTTCGGCATCAATCAGGGCTGTACGTATGCCGACCTGCGCGTGGAGCACATGAAGCAGATCGCCGAGATGGATCTCGACGGCTACGCCATCGGCGGTCTGGCCGTCGGCGAGCCTACCGAGATCATGTACGAGATGATCAGCGAGGTCGAGCCCTACATGCCCAAGGACAAGATCCGCTATCTGATGGGCGTCGGCACCCCCGGCAACATCATTGAGGCTGTTTCCCGCGGCGTTGATCTGTTTGACTGCGTAATGCCCAGCCGCAACGCCCGCCACGGCCACCTGAACACATGGGGCGGCATCATCAATATCAAGAACGCCAAGTACGAGCGGGACGAGCGCCCCATCGACCCCACCTGCGGCTGTCCGGCGTGCCGGAACTATTCCCGCGCCTATATCCGCCACCTGTTTAAGGCAGAAGAGCTGCTGGGAATGCGTCTGGCCGTTATGCACAATCTGTGGTTCTACAATCATCTCATGGAGCGCATCCGGGATGAGCTGGACGCGGGCACCTTCACGGCCTTCCACGACCGCTATGTGAAGCTGCTGGATACAAGAATCTGAGGGTTTTCACACTTTAGCCTTGCAACAGGCCGAAGATGGGATTATAATAGGCTTATCTGAATTTTGAGAGGAGATTTTGCCCCATGCAATTTCTGACGACTACGACCGAAAGCTATATCAGCCTGTTCTTTACGCTGGCTCTGATGCTGGTTCTGCTCTACTTTATGATCTATCGTCCCCAGAAGAAGCAGGAGAAGAAGGACGCTGCGATGCGTGCTGCTCTGGAGATCGGCGATCAGGTCACCACTATCGGCGGTGTGATCGGCCGTGTGGTTGCCATCAAGGACGACACCTTCGTTCTGGAGACTGGCTCCGACCGTGTGAAGATCCGCTTCACCAAGAGTGCCATCAGCTCTGTGGAAAAGCTGAACATGGACAACGCTCCTGCTAAAAAGTAATTTCCGCTTCCGGTACTTTTTCACGCGCTTTCCTGCATACAGTAGTGCAGGGAGGCGCGTTTTTATGTCTGAACAAAAGAAGTTTTCCGTAGGCCCGGCGCTGCTTGCGTTCGGCATCGGCGGCGCGTTTGCCGGTGGCTGCATGGCGGGGCTGGCGTATCTGATGGCGCGGCATGGGCTCTCGCAAGCCGTCGCGTGGCCCATGGCAAGCGCTGCAGTCTGTGCGGGCAGTCTGCTCAGCGGATGGCTGGCGGCATTTTTCCAGCGCAGCAGGGGATTGCTCTGCGGCGCAATACAAGGCATCCTGTTCGTCCTGCTGCTGACCATTTTTGGCCTTTGGGCCGGGTTTTCGCCCACCGAGATGCAGCTTCTGCGGTTTGCCCTTGTGTTTCTGTTTGGCTGTATGGGTGGTATCTTCGGGATGCTGCGCACTGAGCGGCGGCATCATTAAAACGATTTGCATCAAAAAAGCAGGAGGAATCCAAACATGTGGGTCTATCAGGAACAGCAAAACCTTCCCGCACTGTCTGCCGGGGCAGATGTCTCGGAACCAGTGGAACCGGGGCTTGTGCCAGAGTGCTCTGCCCCTGTGGCGGAAACGCCCCCGGCGGAACCGATCATTGAAGAGGCCGAGGCAAAGGAGAAGATTCCAAAACGCACTCTGCCCCATGCCAGCCGGGACTGCATCCTGCTGGCGGGAGCCTATCTGTTCGGAACCTTTCTTGCCGGGGCGCTGTCCGCTCTGTGCAGCGCCGGAGAACTGGAAACGCTGGGGTATTACCTCGACTGTTGGCGCGCTTCCTTTGCGGCGAATACCGCCGCCGAGGTCGTCGGCCTGTTCCGCACCGAATTCCTGACTACATCCGGCGCGCTGGTCGTCCTGCTTTTGCTGGGACTCTCCGCCATCGGTTCGCTGCCCATCTTTTTCTTTGTGATGCTCTACGGGACCGGGGCCGGGATGCTTTCCTTCCAACTGCTTGCGGATCTGAACTGGAAAGCGCTGGCCGCTTATTGCATTGCTTCCGGTGTCCCGACAGCATTGGCCGCCGGGTGCCTGTGCCTGTTCGGGGCGTCGGCGCTGCAGGTCAGCGGGAAGATCCAGCGCTGTTCCTTCGGGAAGGCGTTTCACTCCACCGGCGCATGGGGGCTCGTGGGGCAGTTTGCCCAAACCCTGTTTCTGCTGCTGCCCATCTGCGGCGCTGCGACCGGAATGCTCTACCTGTGCGGCCAGATGAAGCTTACTTTTTGACAGCGAAGCATGAAGTCGCAGCAATCATCTCCGCGGCCAAGGGTCTTGGTGCGGTGCCAGACCAGTTTCGGGTGCAGACCGTCGTAGGTTAAAGAAGAAACTCTTCGGAAAACAAGGGTAATTAAGGCACATCTATCTATCCTTGCAGCACCAAATAAGAAAACAAAAATCCCCGAAAATCGGCTTCACAAGCCAACTTTCGGGGATTTCATTTTGGAGCTACTGATCCGATTCGAACGGACGACCTGCTCATTACGAGTGTGAAAAACATTCGCCATTATAGATGAATTATCGTCAATTTCAGAAACTGAATGAGCCACCTCTGCGCCACCTCAGAAAAAATCAGCCGATTTGCGCCACCGGGGAACCGGCGCTGCTTAGTTTGATGGCGGTGGATTTTTTGAGATACGCATCCAGACGGTTGATCTTCTTCTTTTTGAATTTTTTGTCGAGGGAGGTGTAGATGCCAAGGGTCACGGTGATGTCCTTGTGGCCCATCTGATCGCGGGCGGTGAGTACGTCCACACCGGCGAAGTACATCAGGGTGCAGAAGGTGTGGCGGAGCTGGTGGGGCGTAAAGGTATCAATGACCATGGCCAGACCACCGGGGCGGTTCTTGTTCTGCTTGCCACCGTAACCGTATTTGACATTGAGATCCCGCATATAGCTTTCCCACAGACGCTTCCAGCCCTGTTCCGTCATCCGCTGGCCTTTGTCGTTGTGCAGCACATACAGGCAGTCGTCCCGCTGCGTTCTGAGGTAGTCCACCAGAATCTTCGGGATACTGACTACACGGAAACCAGCTTCGGTCTTCGGCTTCTTTGTGCTCTTGCCGGTGAAGTTGTAGCCTTTGGTGACGGTGATCGTGGCCGCATCCAGATCGACGTCGGCCCATGTAAGGGCGGTGGCTTCGCCACGGCGAAGGCCGGAGTACAGCAACAGCATCGCGGCCCGCTGGGCCTTGTGCGGCGTTTCCCTGATCCACTGTTGCTGTTCTTCCGAAATTGGCTCACGGGGCTCCGCAGGGGCTCCGGCAGGGCAGGTGACTTTGATGATGGGATTATAGAGCACGATCTCCGGGATTGCGAGGTCATACGCCGCCTTGGCACTGGAACGCAGATTGGTCAGCGTGAAGTGGGACAGGGGAGGCTTGCCGTCGTGCCAGTCCGCCAGATCGTTCAGCACCCGCTGGAAGTCGGCGGCTTTCAGCTCCCCGGCGGGCATATCCTTCAGGGCACCCCATGCGTCGCGGTTGTTCGCGTAGCGGGCAAGGCTTTTCTCGCCGATGCCCTTGGCCTTTTTGACCGCGATCAGGTTGTCGTACAACTTGCCCAGCGTCGCGTTGCTCTGATCCGGATCGAGGCCCTTGCTGATGGCAGCACGATATTCTGCGGCGGCCGCTTTGGCTTCCCGTTCCGTTGCGCCGTAGAAGGACTTGAATTTCTTGTTGCCGGCCTCGTCTTTTCCGATGTACACCCGGTAGCGGTAACGGCCATCCGTGTTCTTCTTGTTCCTTGCCATAAAAATTTCAGTTCCTTTGGGTCAGGCGCGAGCTGATGTGGTATAATGACCTTGTCAGATACGCACCCATGATAAGAATTCTCCTTTTTAGTTTCCGACATTCTGATTTCTCATTGGTATCGACTACGCAGAACTTCCCGGCAGCCTTCCGACAGCTGCCGGGATTTTCTGTTCTATAACTCCGTTGGTGTTGTGAAGCCCACCAACGGGGTTATTGCTTTTTAGGGCCAATGTAAATGATAACTTGACAAACAACACAGGAAGAGGCTATAATCAAACTGCAACTAATATTTAGTTACAGAAAGAGGGCGGGCTGCATAAAATATGAGTAAGGTGGAAACCTTGATACGAAAGCTCTGTCAGAAGCCCACACCGGCAGACTTTCGATACTCGGATCTCAAAAAAGTAATGGCCTATTTTGGATATGTGGAGTCCAATAAGGGGGCAACTTCAGGTTCTCGTGTGCGTTTTTACAACGAAAAGACCAAAGCTGCCATCATGCTACATAAACCGCATCCGGGTGACCAGATGGTAAAAGGTGCGGTTGAAAGCGTAGTGATTTTCTTAAAGGAGCATGGACATATATGAATAGTGTATTGCATTATAAGGGCTATTCGGCGAGACCGGAATATTCGGCAGATGATCAAATTTTCTATGGTAAAATTCTCGGCATTGACGACTTGGTAGATTTCTATACAGAAGATGCGCGGAAAATCGAACTGGAGTTTCACTCCGCAGTAGATGATTACTTGGCTTTTTGCAAAGAAATCGGAAAAGACCCACAAAAAACATTCAGTGGAACTTTTAATGTCCGAGTTGTGCCGGAATTACATCGAAAAGCCGCGTTGAAAGCGCAAGAAGACTGCACAACCTTAAATCGGGTAGTAGAAGAAGCGTTAAAAGAATATCTGGAACCGAGAGAATCCAAAACCTCTATCATGGTCGTACCACCGGAGATGGTAAAGCAGTTCACGCAGCCTGTTCCGATCGTAAAAGCGGCTGGGACCGAGGGAACATTCTATGGGGATTCGACAAAACAGTGGAGTAATTTTCTTAACAAGAAAGGGAGCGTCAAGGTATGCTGAGAGAACTCTTTGATGGAACATGCCGGGTGATTCCGGTACATATTGAGTGGAAAATGCTTGATTTAGCCAACGACAAAGAGAAAAAAGTGGAGATCATTGTGGAAGATTCGGTTGATTGGAAAAAAGAAGACGACTGCCTTTGCGTGACCTGCACCCGGCGAGTTGGCTTTTCGCCAGAGTGCAATTTTTCGATCGTAGTGTCCTATGCGGTGGAACACATTTTAGCCAAACCTCATTCGTTGGACACTGTTTCGGACGACGAAATCGATTCTGAAGTTCACGAGCATATTGGCTACTATATTCAGGAAAATCAAGGGCTGATGGGCCGAGTTTCACTTATCATTTCGCAGTTAACATCCGCCTTTGGTGCACCTCCGCTGATCCTGCCGCCCAGCTATCAGATGGAGTCGGATACCTAATTACATAATAAGGGAGTGACCCCGTTGGTGTTGAGGGACACCAACGGGGTTATTTGTTTTTAGCCTAGATAATCATCTAATAAAAGAGCCAAATCATCATATGCTCCATCATAGCCTTCGACATAACCCTTTTCATAACCATATTCCCTTCCGGAAGTATAGCCCTCGTTTCTTCCATCACGATATCCTTTATCGTAATTTTTTGATGCAGCATCAATTTCCGCTTGTTTGAGTTGTTGAATATAGGGGGAGTCTGGGACGAGAGAAGGAGAAAGATAGCCGCCACCAGCAAGATAACCAATGGCTACGCCAAGCAGACAGAAAAGAACAGAAGTAAGAACTATCCACTTTACAAAAGGATGATGGGAATGCTTGGCTGTAGAAATAGGCGCTTCTTGATGAATAGTAGTCGCAGCATTGGATTTTTCGCTAGATAAAACAGTAGAGTCGATGGGCTTAGTGATGTTTACTGAATCGATATCAGATAAAACCGAAACTGTGAGTGGCACTTCTTTGGGCGAAGAGTCATCGGCTTTATCGGAATTATGTATGCTAGAAGTATTTGAAGTTACCAGAGATGTGGATTCTGAGTCTTCTATAGAATCAAAAGTGCTTTCCAAAGACTTGGATGGATGAAACCTCAGCCAAAGAGAAGCGAGGGCTAGAATGGAAAAAGATATAAGATAAACAATATTTGAAAAATATAGTGGCGCTGACACTAAAAAAACAGGAGCCAAATATGATAATGCGCAAAAAACTGAAGCGAAAAATTCCATGTTGCAAATCACATAAAAAGATTTATCGTTGAGCTTTTTAGAAAAAATGTGAGTCAGCCAAACACAAAATAAAACTCCCAAGATATTGCCTACAACAAACGCCCCCGGCAGAACTTCGGCTGTCACTCCATATATGATACTACTAACTGCCACATATGTGCAGCAAATAGAAAAGCCGGTAAACCCAAGAAAAAATTTATAAAACCATTTGGGCCGGTTTCGGATATCCAAAAGTTTTTTTGATTTTTCCGGATGCTTTTTAAGGTAAAGAAGAAAAGCGAATGGGAGTAAAGAAAAAATGAAGATAGCCCAAGTTATGATACTTAAGTAAGTCATAGCGCTTTATACTCCTTTATGACCGCTTCGGGAAGCAGAGGCGGTTATTTTTTATGCGTCCTTTGCAGCCACGCCATGCGCAACAGCTTTTTTATAGCGACCGGTAAGCACGAGGTCTTCGACATACTCCACGGCCTTGGTCTGGCCTTCTTCGTTGAGCTGATCGAAGGCATCCAGCAGCTTTGTTTGGGTGGGAGTGAGGATGTTGTTGTTTTCTTTTGGTTCGATAATGTCGTGGGTGAGTCCTTCTACTGTGATACCGAGAAGGTCACAAATTTTAACGACAGTTGTTACAGCGGTTCCGCCTATTCCACGCTTGAAAATATTATCTACCGTGGAATAGGGAATATCTGCGGCAACGGTAAACGCTCGAATGCTCTTGTAATTGGCTAAAATAAGCTCTTTGAGCTTTTCTTCGACGTTCATAAACATCACCTCCTGCTTCTCAGTATATGTGACGAATAGCAAAAAAGCAATACAAATTCACCAAATTGCAAAAAGAATTTTAGAAAAGCTATTGACTATTCACCATATATGGTGTATTTTATAGTAAAGTTCACTCAGATTGGTGAGTCTTGGAGGTGATATGTTTTGTACATGAATTTGAAAGCCGAAATGGCGCGCAATGGAATTACAAACGAACAGCTTGCGAACGGAATTGGAATTAACCCGTCAACGATGTCCGCAAAACTGAATATTGCAGGTCGGATGCGTCTGGATGAAGCGCAAAATCTTCGAGATAAGTTCTTCCCGGACATGACGATGGACTATCTCTTTGGAGATACCCAGCCCGCCGACCCGAAGAAGAGCGCATGAAAGGAGAAAGAAGAGATGGCTGAAGACATGAAAAAGCCCTGCGAGCCTATGGAAGAGGCTGGCAGGGACTACAACGAGTTGGGAATCTTTCGTTACAAGAGAAACAACCAGACGCTGGAAGCAGCACGGACCCTTTGGGCGTTTCTTCCGGCGTGGATGGCCGCAAGGAATATGGCGTCTGTTGATACAAAATACAACAAACGAATTTCCGGGTTGATCGCTGAGAATGCTGCAATCATTTTGAAGGCAGCTCAAGAGATGGCCGGATCGGAACCGGAAGCGTCTGAACCGGAGGGGCTGCGTCAAAATTGAGTGGGATGTGGCCCTGCTGGAACATCAGGTATAAAGTGCTGACACACTTTTTACATTGATCCAAATTGGTTCCATTGCAGTGGTTGCAGTAGCTTGGAAGACAGAACACTGGCTCTGCTCCGGGTTGAACAACACAGCGAATCTCAGAATCCTGTGAAGAGAGTGTTCCGAGAGTGTCAAGCGGGCATTTGATTTTGAAGTAGATCTTATAAAGCATGATTTACACCTCCTTCCGGGGCTATTATAGCATAACCGGATGGAGCTGAAGGAAAAGAGCGCATGAAAGGAGAGAGCGAGAAAATGAATGCGCAGTTTCTGATTGCTGCGTGGATCTTTAATCTTATGGCCGTGTGGATAGCGAAAAGATGGCTTCCCGGAGAGACACAGGGGTACATTATTTTTTCTATTATGGTCAGTTACTTATCTGCGGTGTTTGTGCTTTACGAGTGGGTGGTGCATCTGTAACAGCTCTTGCCGCATGGATTCAAAGGCGTCATATGCGGTGTCATTGAATGCGTCAGGTGAAAAAGATGCAGGATCAGCCCGAAACGTTATGAGCTGAGAAGAAAATGCACTCAGTTTTGCACAGGTGTCGCGATCGGAAAACAGAATTGCGCGAGCACAACAAGCAGTTAGCTTTCCGACATTTGCATCGTGGGAACGGCTCATGAAATCCTGCGCGGCAGCGAAGAAAGCCTCGTAAGCTTCCACTTTGGCATGGAAAAAGAGCTTTTCAGATTCCAGTTTATAGGTTGAGCGATTGGTATTTCGGGCTATGATGACTTGAGCAATTGCTGTAAAAAGAGCAGCAAGAGAGGAAACAAGCGCAGCGAGAGAGGAGAGTAACGTCAATTTTTCAACAAAAGTCATAAAAGCACCTCCTTTCTGATGGGATTGTACCACGGGAGGGAGAAAGGAACAAGAGCGCATGAAAGGAGGGGGGGGAGAGATGGCTGAAGTTATTTGTATCACAGTTAGCCTTTTAGTGATTCTGCTGAACATGGTCGGAACGATTCTTTTTACTGCCGGAAGCATCGGTGGGAGAACAGGCATGAGGCGGACCGGCGTGGCCGTCATAGTGTTTGCAACAATTACAGCGGCGCTGAATTTGTCATGCTATCTAGTTCATCTTTCATTACTCGCATAGCGGCAGTCTGAGCATGGATAAGCTCCTGAAAGTGAACAGAAGAAGAAGGAGCGTTCTGATATTCAATCAATGCTTTGCCGTAAGCACTCAAAATGTCCTCAGCATCCTTGCTTGAAAATAGAATGGCATACGTACAATCGCTTTCCAAATTTAAGATATTTTCATTGGAAGGGTCCGCTTGAAATGCGGAGGCTGAACGAAGCAGGGCATGGTACGCTTCTGCTTTGGCGTTAAAAAAGAGCTTTTCTGTTTCGAGTTGGTGTGTTGCACGGAGATTGTATTTTGTCAAATGACAGTTGACAAATACACTCGCCAGTGTGGCAGCACATGAAACAAGAGCTGCAAGTGCTGATATTGATGCGGTAAACAGCGGGTCATTCAAGAAAAACACATCCTTTATGAAAAGACTTATTACAAAAATAAAAATACTGGATTTGAAGCTGAAAATCAAATGCTGTGCAGTGATTTGTTCGATTTGTGAGAAAATCGAGCGAAAATTGTACAAATACACTACATTTAGCCACAAGTCTGCCGATTCAAAGAAGAGTACATGAAAGGAGAGTAGATGGACAGCAAGAAAAAAGCCCGCATGAAGCGGGCACAGAGGATGGTGCTGCGCAATGGCAGACAGGACAGGGTGTTTACCGTAACATATCGGGATTGCCAACTGACAGAAGAGCCAAAAACTGATTCTCGTAGTTTTCCAGAATATCTGCTTCCCGTTTTGAAAGACTGGCGGTCAGGCACTGATATGCACAAGCTTGCTGAAGCGCAAGAAGGTCAAAGTCAGACATGGGTAGACAAAAGGTGCAAGAGCGCATGAGAGGAGATGGACAGGATGAAAAAAGCGAAGATCTGGGATGCGCGGCAGTTGCCCGCGTTTCTGACGCCGAAGGAATACAGCGCACTGATGGGTGTTGACCCGAAGACAGTGCAGCGGATGTGCCGGACGGGCCAACTGCCCGCCCACAAGGAAGGGCCGCGGCTGTGGCGCATCGACAAGAATGCCGCGCTGGCGTGGCAAAAAGAGTTTCAACAAGAAAGGCCCGCCGGTGCTGGAACACCGACGAGCCTCAAGGTGACAGGTTGAGAAGCGCCTATCACCATAAATTTACCACAGAACAGGAGAAATTGCAAATGAAAAAGAAGTTGAAGGCGAATGCCTACTACATGGGTTCCATCCTGCTGGGGGTGGGCATGCTGGTGTGCGCGTCCGGCATTGAGCACAGCGAGGGCTGGGTGATGTTTGGCTGGCTGGCCGCAGCGCTGGTACTGGGCGGCGTGGCCCTTGGGCTGGCCGCGCTGGGCCTTGTGGCCGAGCAGCAGCCGGACGAGGGCCGGAAGGTACACAAAGCACCCACCGGCACCGTGACAGCGGGCCGCCAGAACCGGAGGGGAGCATGAAATGAAGGTACTTATCGCCTGTGAGGAATCGCAGGAGGTTTGCAAGGCCTTTCGCGCGCGAGGTCACGAAGCCTATTCCTGCGATATTCAGGAGCCATCCGGCGGGCACCCGGAGTGGCATATTCTGGGAGATGCTTTGAAGGCTCTTGAGGGTGGGCAAATCGTCACAATGGACGGAATTAGTCATGATGTTGGACTATGGGACCTGCTCATCGCACACCCGCCTTGCACTTATTTGACAAAAGCCGGCGGAAATAGGTTAGTGATTGACGGCAAAATTCAAGCAGAGCGATATAAAAAGGGATGCGATGCACGAGATTTTTTCATGAAGTTCTGGAATGCCCCGGTGGATAAAATAGCAATAGAAAATCCGATACCAATGCGAATCTTTGGACTGCCAGAATACAGCCAGATCATTCAGCCGTATATGTTCGGAGATGAATACATGAAAACGACGTGCTTATGGCTGAAAAACATTCCGGGACTGTTCGCCACAGATATCGTTATACCTACGTCGAAATGGGTCGCGTCGTCAGATCATCATGCGGTGAAACGAAAAGACGCATGGTCTAAAAGTGGCCACAGAACAGCGAAACAGCGAAGCAAAACATTTCCCGGCATTGCAAAAGCAATGGCCGAACAGTGGGAAAAGAAACTTATGGAGGAGGCAGAGCATGAAGTACCGGGTACACATTGAGTGCCGGAGCGCGAAGATGGTGGAGTGCATCGCGTATGTGGTGCAGACGGGCAGTGCGGCGGAAGCCAAAGAAAAGGCCCTGCACACGGCCCGGCAGTACTACCCGGAGTTTGACGAATCCCGGGCCTACCACGTGGAGGAACTTGGAAAATGACGCTGGAACAATACAAAGCAAAGCTCGATGAAGAGCTGAAAGCGATGGACTGGCACGAGCGGGACATCAAGAACAGCCGTGCTTACAAGGTGCTGAGCGCGGCAGCGCTGGATCGGGAAAACGTACCGATGGAAGAATGGCTTAAATTGAACGCCTATTTTTACAAGCGCGTTAAGGAATTGCAAGGGTGACACGGAATGGATGGGACGCAGTGTGTCCATGTGTTCGAGATCACGCAGCCGGAATGTCTGGTCTGTGCCGGACGGAACCGAAGCTGCGAAAAATTTGTAGAACGGAGAATGTCGGATGAAAAAGAAGATGAGCCTTGCGGCAGAGATCGACCTGACGCAGGACAGTGTGGTGCAGCTGACGAGCTGGTGCGGGCAGATCGCCCTACATGAGCTGTGGGGGCTGGGCCGGGTGCGGCTGGATCGGATCACCCGGCGGCAGGAGCAGCTGGGCAACGAGAGTCTGGCCGTGGTGATGGTGCCGGATCGCAACGGGATGCCCCAGACCGAAAAGGCCCGGCAGCTTCGGGCAGAGGCGCTGCCGGAGGGCGTGCCGGTGGAGTTCCGGGTCCCGGCGCTGCGCACCCCGCGCACCCGGCGGGAGCAGCAGCTGAAAATAGTGGGCGACCGGGCAGCCACGATGGCGTGGCAGTTGATGGCGCTGGCCTGTGTGCAGGAGCTGAGCTTCGGGGCGGAGCGGCTGAATCGGCTGTACCGGGAAATGCGGCACAACTATGAGCAGCTCAACGAGTGGGCCAAGGCCGACGGCATCGAGGTGGCCATGGAAAAGCTGCGGCGCTGCGCGTGCGAGGCGTTGCAGACCGAGGAGATCGTGGTGGAGAACATCGACGACGAGAAGACCGTGCAGACTCTGAGCCGGAGCTATCAGGCGCAGGAGGAAGAGTTCATCAAGCGTGCCGTGATGATGGCGGCGGGCCGCAGAGCCGGGAAGCTGAGCGGGGCGGCGCTGCCGCTTTCCGGCGACGAGGTGCGCCGGAAGATCGAGGCGGCGAAGGCACAGATGGACACCGGGGCCTACCGGAGGAGGGGTTGAGATGGGCGTGAGCAAGTACATTTACACCGTCTACGACGCGAAGACAGGGGAGTATGTGACAAAGGGGACGGCGGCGCAGCTGGCCGGGAAGGGCATTTTCAAGGACGCCGGGAGCGTTTCCACCTGCTACATGAGCAACCGGAAGACCGACAAGCCCCGGCGCTGGAGGATGGAGAGGGTGGAGGTCGGCCCTCTCAGCGCGCAGTCCGGCGAAGCCGGAGCTGCTTGCAGTGCCCCCTTCTGGCGCGTTGCGCCACCTCCCCCGGCCGGGGGAGTCTTTCCCGAAGCAGGAGCTCTGCTTAGAGAAACCCCTCAGTCTGCTTCGCAGACAGCTCCCCGACGGGGAGCAGATGAACCTCAAGACACGGGTGCGCAGCAGCGGCGGGTGTACATCTACAGGGTCTGGGACATGGCCGAAAAGCTGCTGGGCGAGGGCACCGCGAAAGAACTGGCAGAGCAGGGCGTTTTCGGCGGGGAGAGCACGGTGCGCGATGTTTACCGGCGGGGCGGCAAGAGCGAGAGGTTTGGCGTCGGCAAAATGATTCGGTGGTGGGAGGTGCGACCGTGCCCGGTGAAACCGTATAAGCGGCGGGGTCCGAACAGGAGACCGGAAGAAAAGCTAGAACTATGCAAGCCGTGCAAGATCCCAAATCCGACGCCGTTACAGCTCGACGTGCACGACCTGTGCCTCTACAACCGCAAGGCCCGGAAGCAGGGAAAGCCAGAGCTGAGCTATGGCGGCTGGGCGGCAAAGGGCAAACCGGGGGAACCTTAACGGGCTTGCCCTCTCACCGCTCCATCCGACTGACGTCGGCGTGTCGCGGAGCTCCCCCAAAGGGGTGAGCTGTGTTTCAATGAAGGGCAACGGATACGATGGACAGGAAAGGGTCCACCGTATCCGTTACTTTTCATAAACTGACACCTTATAAAAAAGAAGGGGTGCAAGGCCCCTTTGGGGAGCTTGTATACCCGTTATTTCTGTGACGGTGGGGACCGTCAGAAGAGAAAGAACACCGGAAGTGAAGGGCCAGCAGGAGGGCAGCGGGATGAGATGCAACTACATCCGCGAGAAAAAGATACTCTGCGGGGATGAGTACATGGCCGTGGGCGTCTACTCCATCACGCCCACCGAGCACAGCACCCGGCGGAAGAAGAGCAAGGAGTCCACCGAGGGGCAGAAAGCCAAGAACAAAATGGCTTCCCTGCGCAACCGGCAGCGGGTGGCGCTGGCGAATTTCGACAAGCGGGGATTCTTCCTGACCGGCACATACGAGGACCCCTACCTGCCGGAGGACATGGAAGAGTGTCTGCGGGACGTGAGGAACTACCGGCGGCGGGTGATCGCGGCGACGTGCAAGAGGTTCGGCATGGAGAAGAAGCACATCCGCCTGATGCTGGTGGCTGTACGGAAGGGCGAGGCCGGACGGCTGCACATGCACGGCTTTGCTGAGTGCTGGGGCATGGGAGACGCCGAGCGCCGGGAATGGCGGGAGATGCTGGAAGACTTGTGGCGGCGGCGAATTCCCGGAACCAACGAGTTTGAGCCGCTGGGCACCATGAACGTTGACCGGATGGACATGGGCAAGCTGTTGGGCAAGGACGGCGGGAACGGAACGCTGGGCTACCTGTACGGACACAAAGAACGGATCTGGGTGGAGACCAGCACCCTGCGCCGCCCGGCGGAACAGCCCCCCAACGACACCCGGTGGAGCCGGAAGCAGCTGCGGACCGCGTGCGGAGAGATGGCGAACGATGCCTATTGGTGGGGCCAGCGGTTCCCCGGCTGGGAATTGCAGAAGTGCGTGGTGTTGGAGCCGGGAGAGCTGCACGAATCGCCGGGCCGCGAACGGCCGGACGGCTGGGAGCGGAACGAACCGCAATGTTACGTGATCCTGCGGCGGGTGCACGCTGCATCTGCATTTGCGAAACCTCGCACCTGACAGAACCGATACTGGTATTTTGCGTTGAAACACGCGCCTAAAGGGGGGCGGTGCCGTGACGAAAGAACAGAAAAAGGCCACACGAAAGGCTCTGCGGCAGTATGCCGAGGGGCCTGTTCGTGCTGCGTGGGCCGAGGTGATCGAAGGGGTGCTGCGGCACTACGAGGCCGTGGAACCCTTGTGCGCCCAGCTGCTGCGGCTGCGGTATCTGGAAGGCAAGACGGAGGACGAGGTGGTGCCCGCACTGTATGTGAGCCGCAGCACCTACTACCGCAAGGAGCTGGAAGTGCTATCGACGGTGGCGGTGGAAGCGGCGAGGCGGGGGCTGCTGTAGCCGAAATGTTTCAAGTATTTTTCTGCGGCGTGTTGTGGTAGGCTGATAGACAGAAGAAAAACCTCTCAGTCGGCGCAAAGCGCCGCCAGCTCCCCTAGTAGGGGAGCCCTTGGCAGGTCGGTTTTGGCTCTGCTGGGTGAATGGGGTTCGACCGATCGGGAACGGTTGGGCTCCGCGACAGAGGGAAGGTGGGTATATGACGAAAAAGCGGGCGTATTGCAAGAACACGGTGCAGGGCAGCCAGCGGGGGCGGAAGTACCCGCCGAAGCTGCGGGCCGAAGTGGTGATGGCCATGGTGGCGTCGAACAGCATCTGCGCGGTGGCGCGGCGGTACAAGGTGCCGGAATCCACCATCCGCTCATGGCTGGCCGAAGAAGCAGCCAAGGGCGACGCCTTTGCCGAGGCGAGACAGGCGGCGGCGCGGGAGATCGCGGTACGGGCGTCCATCGGAGCCAAGGAACAGGTGGCCTATCTGCAAGGCCGGGTGGCGGAGAGCCAGCGGGCGGCAGAAATCCGGGCGAAGCTGGACAAGCGGCTGGAAGAGGGCGTGCGGGCAGGAGACGCCGAGGTGGGAGCCTTGCTCAAGACCGAACAGGAAGCTCTGGCCGACGCCGCCGAGGTGGGGCTTGTGGTCTACAACAGCCCCGGCAGCTACGACCGGAAGCTCTTGGACAACGACCGGCGGCAGCTGGAAGCCCTGCGGGAGCACTACGACGGCCTGACCATGGACGACAAGAACGCTGCCAACGTGGCGCGGGTACTGATGGACGTGGCCGAAAAGGCGGCGGCGCTGACCCCGACGGCCAAAGCAGCCGACGAGACCGAAGCGGCCCCGCCGATGATCTGCATCGGAGCCGAAGGAACCGGGGACGAGGCGGAGGTCGAGGTGGAATAGGGCCCCCGATGGGGAGCGCATTGCGAAGGGCGGGTGAGTGAGACGGAAAGCAGGAAAGTGATCTGGAAGCCGCAGCCGAGGCAGCTGGCATTTATGGCCCGCACCGAGGACGAAGCGCTGTACGGTGGGGCTGCGGGCGGCGGCAAGAGCGATGCGCTGGTCATCGAGGCGCTGCGGCAGGTGGACATCCCCCACTATCGCGGCCTGATCCTGCGCAAGACCTTCCCCCAGCTGCGGGAGCTGATTGACAAGACCATGCAGTATTACAAGCCCTGCTTCCCGAAAGCGCGGTACAACGGCTCGAACCACTGCTGGACCTTCCCCAGCGGGGCGAAGATCTATTTCGGCAGCCTGAACCACGAAAAGGACAAGTACAACTACCAAGGCCAGCAGTACGATTTCATCGGATTCGACGAGCTGACCCATTTCACGTGGGCGGAGTACAGCTACCTCATGAGCCGCAACCGCCCCAACGGCCCCGGCACGCGGGTCTACACCCGCGCCACGGCCAACCCCGGCGGCGTGGGCCACGGCTGGGTGAAGGCAAGGTTCATCACCCCGGCCCCGCCCGGCACCCGGATGGTGCAGTACGTGAAGGTCAAGACGCCGGAGGGCGGGGAGATCGAGCGGCGGCGCACCCGCATCTTCATCCCCTCCACGGTATTCGACAACAAGGCGCTGCTGGCCAACAACCCCGGCTACCTCGGCAATCTGGCCGCGCTGCCGGAGGCGGAAAAGAAAGCGCTGCTGTACGGCGACTGGAACAGTTTCACGGGGCAGGTGTTCACCGAGTGGCGGAACGACCCCGGCCATTACTTCGACCAGCGCTGGACCCATGTTATCGAACCGTTCCGCATCCCGGCCCACTGGCGCATCTGGCGCGGGTACGACTTCGGCTATGCGAAGCCGTTCTCGGTGGGGTGGTACGCGGCGGACGAGGAAGGGCGGCTCTACCGGATCAAGGAACTGTACGGCTGTACCGGGACCCCCAACGAGGGAACGAAGGTGAACCCGGTGGAACAGGCCCGGATGATCCGGGAGGCGGAGGAGAACGACCCGATGCTGCGGGGGCGGGTCATTACCGGCGTGGCAGACCCGGCCATCTTCGACGAGAGCCGGGGCGAAAGCATTGCGGCCATGCAGGAGAAAAGCCCGAACTTTTTGCACTGGATGCCCGGCGACCACACGAGGCTGGCGGGCAAGATGCAGTTCCACTACCGGCTGGCCTTCGACGAAGAAGGCAAGCCGATGTTTCAGGTCTTCGACACCTGCAAGCACTTCATCCGCACCATCCCGAATCTGGTCTACGACGAGAGCCGGGTGGAGGACATCGACACGACGCAGGAAGACCACATCTACGACGAGTGCCGGTATGTGCTGATGGAGAACCCCATCAGCCCCCGGCAGCATATGGAAGCTCCGCTGCTGCGGGACGATCCGCTGGAACTGGATGGGAGACGGACGAAGTTCTATAGGGTGTAAGGAGCTGGCCCTCTCAGCGCGCAGTCCGCCTGACGGCGGCGCTGCTTGCAGCTCCCCCAAAGTGGGAGCTCTACTTAGAGGAAGCCCCTCAGTCTGCGTTGCAGACAGCTCCCCGATGGGGAGCATTTGGGAGAAGGGAGAACCAATGGAAGACGAAGTGATTCTGGCTGCCGAAGACGTCATCGGCACCGAAGAGGTGGCGAAGGCGGCGCAGCTTTTGCAGCAGTACAAGAGCGGCAAGGCCGCGCTGGACAGCCGGATCGTGGACAACGAGCTGTGGTTCCGGATGCGGCACTGGAAGAACTACAAAAACAAGATGATGGAGGACAAGCCCACCCCGGCGAGCGGGTGGCTGTTCAACTCCATTGCCAACAAGCACGCCGACGCCATGGACAACTACCCGGAACCCAACGTGCTGCCCAGAGCGGCGGACGATGAGGAGACGGCGAAGGTGCTCTCGAAGGTGCTGCCGGTGGTGCTGGAACAGGCGGACTACGAACAGGCTTACAGCGACACATGGTGGCGCAAGCTGAAGCAGGGCACCGGCGTGAAGGGCATCTTCTGGGACCCGACGAAGCGCAGCGGCATCGGAGATATCGCCATCAAGAGCATGGACATCCTGATGTTGTACTGGGAGCCGGGGGTGATGGACATTCAGGAATCGCCGAACCTGTTCAGCCTGAGTCTGGAAGACAACGACCAGTTGAAGGCCAAGTGGCCCCAGATGGACGGCCACACCGGGAGCACGCTGGAAGTGGCCAAGTACATCCACGACGAACACATCTCCACCGCCGACAAGAGCGTGGTGGTGGATTGGTACTACAAAAAGGCCCGCCCGGAGGGGCAACCGCTGCTGCATTACTGCAAGTTCTGCAACGGGGTGGTGCTCTACGCCAGCGAGAACGACCCGCAGTATGTCGACCGGGGGTTCTACGATCACGGCCAGTACCCCTTTGTGTTCGACCCGTTGTTCATGGAAGAAGACAGCCCGGCGGGCTTTGGGTACATCGACGTGATGAAGGACACCCAGACCGCCATCGACGAGATGAATCACGCCATGGACGAGAACATCAAGCTGGCGGCGAAGCCCCGCTTTTTGCTGAGCGACGCGGCGGGGGTGAACGAAGAGGAACTGGCGGACTGGTCCAAGGACATCGTGCACGTGGCCGGGGGCATCCGGGACGGCATCCTGAGCCCCTTGCAGACGGCGGGCTTACAGGGAAACTGCATCAGCTACCGGGACGCGCGGGTGGCCGAGCTGAAGGAGATCAGCGGCAACCGGGACGTCTCGCAGGGCGGCACCACCAGCGGCCTGACGGCGGCTTCGGCCATTGCGGCTTTACAGGAGGCGGGTTCGAAGCTCTCCCGCGATATGCTGAAGAGCGCCTACCGGGCCTTCGCGAAAGAATGCTACCTCATCATCGAGCTGATGCGGCAGTTCTACGACGAAGAGCGGGTGTACCGCATCACGGGGCCCACGGGCCAGACGGAGTTCGTGCCATTTTCCGGCCAAGTGCTGCGGCCCCAGCCGGTTGGCATGGTGGGCGGCGTGGAGCTGGGGGCCCACGAGCCGGTGTTCGACATCACGGTGAGCGCGGCGAAGAAGAGCACCTTCAACCGCCTCTCCCAGAACGAGACGGCAAAGGAATGCTACCAGCTGGGGTTCTTCGCCCCGGCCAACGCGGACGCCGCACTGGCGGCGCTGGACATGATGGACTTTGAGGGCATCGAGAAGGTGCGGGAGCGGGTGCAGCAGAACGGCACCCTCTACCAGCAGCTGCAACAGGCCATGGAGCAGGTGCAGAAGATGGCCGGGCTGCTGGATCAGATGACCGGCTCCAACATGAGCGCAGCGGCAGGAGCGGCCGCACAGGCTGCCGGGGCATCCGGCGGAGGCAGCGGCGGGACCAGCGAGGGGCTGAGCGCCACCAACGGCCTTGGGGCACAGGTGGGCAGCGGCGGCAACAGCCTTGCCACACAGGCGGCGAAGCGGGCCATGAACGTGAATAACCCGAATAAGTAGCCCTCTCACCGATCCATCCGCCTATCGGCGGCGTGTCGCGGAGCTCCCCCGAAGTGGGAGCTCTGCTTAGAGGAATTTTTACAGGAGGCAATACATGATTCAGGTAACTTACAACGAGGTCGGCGACGAGATGATCCTGCGGGCAGAAGGGCACGCAGGGTACGCCGAGAAGGGCAAGGACATCGTTTGTGCAGCGGTGTCGGTGCTGATGCAGACGCTGGCGTGTAGCGTCGGGACTTGTATGGGCAACGACGGAAAAGGATTTTCGGTTGTGTGTAAAAAGAGCAATGACAATATCGCGAAGTTTGAGCTGGTGACGGACGGACTGGCTCTGTTGCAGCGAGAATACCCGGAAAATGTGCGGTATACCAATGCAACCGAGAAAAAGACCAAAGCACTGGAGTTGCAACTGTTTGCCGAGGGTGGCGATGGTGGCAGCGGAGCCGGAGAAACCTCTCAGTCTGCTGGCGCAGACAGCTCCCCCAGTAGGAAAGACTCCCTCCGGCCGGAGGGAGATGCCGCGAATAGCGGCAGAGGGAGGACGACCCTTGGCAGGACGGAAAACGCTGCTCCGGAGGAACAAGGAAGTACTGACACAAAGGCGGAGGGCAGCGGCAGCGAGAACGGCGAATGCGAAGCGGGCGAGGAGGCCAAGAAGCCCAGCCCGGCGGAGCGGCGGAAAGCGTTCGGGCAGATGATGAGCGGCGAGTACAAGGACCTTGCCGACGAGATGATGCAGAACGCGGTGCAGATCGCGGCGCAGAACCTCGAAGCCAGCCCGGAGATGCGGGGGCTGCTGGAAGCCATTGCCGAGAAGTACGGCACCGACGCCACCGACCTTACGGCCCTGACGGACGCCATCCGCAACGGCGTGGTGAAGGACGACGCGTATTTCGAAAAAATCGCCATGGAAAAGGGCATCTCTGTAAAGACGGCGCGGGAAATGGACAAGCTGGAGACCCAGAACCGCCGCCTGACTGCCCAGCAGGAAGTGGCGGCACAAATGCAGAAGGCCGCGCAGGAGCGGGCCCGGATCGCACAGATCCAAGCCCGGTGGGACGCCGAAGCCGAAGCGCTGAAGGCGAAATACCCGGAGTTTGACCGGGACGAGGTGCTGGCGAACCCGGAAGTGGAGAAGATGATGCGGGCGGGCTGCTCGATGGAAGCAGCCTACCGGGCAGCATACTTTGACCGCCTGATGGCCCGGCAGACTGCCGCAACGGCCCAGCAGACCGAACAGGGCGTGCTGAACCGGGTGCAGCAGCGGGGCAGCCGCCCGGCTGAGAACGGCACCCGCCCCGGCGGCGCGGTGCAGACCCACCTCGACGTGGAACACATGAGCCGTAAGGACCGCGAGGCGCTGGAAAAACGAGTGCTGCGCGGGGAGATCATTACATTTTAACAGGAGGAAAAACATGAAGGACAAGACCATGAAGCTGGATCTGCAGATGTTCGCACAGGCCAGCGCACAGTTGCAGAACACCACGACCGCATCCGGCATGAGTGCCGAGATGAAGACCTACTACGAGAAGCGGCTGCTGGATCAGGCGGAACCGGCACTGGTGCACGACCAGTTCGGCGACAAGTACCCCATCCCGGCCAACGGCGGCAAGACCATCGAGTTCCGCAAGTACGACAGTCTGCCCAAGGCGACCACGCCTCTGACCGAGGGCGTGACCCCTGACGGCCAGAACCTGAACGTCTCCACCGTGACGGCAGAGGTGAAGCAGTACGGCGGCTGGACCCCCATCACCGACACGCTGCAGCTGACCGCCATCGACAACAACATCGTTCAGGCCACCAAGATCCTTGCCTCTCAGGCGGGCCGCACCATTGACAGCGTGGTGCGGGACATCCTTGTGGGCGGCACCAATGTCATCTACGCACCCAAGGTGGCCGACGGCGTACAGACCGAGGTGAAGAGCCGCGCCAATCTGGACAAGACGGCCAAGCTGACCAGCGAACTCATCATGAAGGCGGCGACCCAGCTCAAGGCCATGAACGCCGACCCCATTGATGGCAGCTACATCGCCATCATCCATCCTTACATCTCCTACGACCTGCGCAGCGACCCGGCTTGGATCGACGTGCACAAGTACGCCCAGCCGGATGAGATCTACAACGGCGAGATCGGCAAGCTGCACGGCGTGCGGTTCGTGGAGACCAGCGAGGCGAAGATCTGGAAGGACGCCACCTGCCCGGCGGGTCTGGCCGTGTTCGCTACCCTGATCCTCGGTGCCCACGCTTACGGCACCACCGAGATCGAGGGCGGCGGCCTCGAACACATCGTAAAGCAGCTGGGCTACGGCGACGACCCGCTGAACCAGCGTGCATCCGTGGGCTGGAAGGCTACCCAGACGGCAGAGCGTCTGGTGGAGCAGTACATGATCCGCATTGAGAGCGTTTCGACCTATTCGGCCAGTGCGTCGGCGAACTAAACGGCGGGAATTTTTCGGTTTTGCAGATTTATATGGGATACGAAAGGAGCCGGGAAAATGGCAGTGAAGAAAGAAAACGAGGATGGCATGGTGAGCATCCGGCTGTTCAGCGACAACGGGCGCTACAAGGGCGACCTGTTCGTGAGCGTGAACGGCGTGAACTACCAGATCAAGCGCGGTGTGACCGTACAGGTGCCGCCGGAGGTGGCGGAAGTGATCCAGCACAGCGAGGAGCAGGACGCTCAGAGCGCGGCGCGGATGGAAGCCATCATCGCACGCGGGGAGTGACCTTGCCCTCTCAGCGCGCACAAAATCGAACCCCGGCCCGGCGGCACCGCTGTGCCGGGGATTTTTGATAACCTCTCAGTCAGCGCTCCGCGCTGCCAACTCCCCTAGTAGGGGAGCCCTTGGCAGGACGGAGGGGCTGTACTGGACGAGAAAGTTTATGGTGTCGGGAGCGGGAGTGCTCCGCGACAGAGAGGAGCTGCCCAATGACTGTAGGAAAAGCAATTGAGCTGGCGGACAAGCTGCGGGCCAACAACGGGTTCGACCGCGAGCTGAAGATCTTATGGCTGCGGCAAGCGGATGCGGGGCTGCGGAAAAGCGTGGTGGAGAAAAGCGACACCGACGCCTTCGACGCAGTGGGCGCGGATGTGCTGTACGACCGGGAAGAGGAGATGCTGCGGCAGGATGCCGAGCTGATGCTGCCCCAGCCTTACGATGACTACTACCCGCACTACCTGAGCGCCCAGATGGACCTTGCCCTCGGCGAGACCGACCGGTATGCCAACGAGATGCAGGTGGCGAACAACTGCCAAGAGGAATTTGCCATCTGGTGCCGCCAGCATTACCTGCCGAAAATGGACACGAAATGGAGGTATTGAAATGGCGCTGCCGAGCGTATACAGCCTTTCGACCGGGCGGAGCAGCCTGACGGCCTTCGGCGGGCTGAATGAGAGCTATGCCTGTGCGGAGGCAGAATTTACCCGGATGCAGAATTTTTCCAGCCGAGGCTATCCGGCGTTACAGACCCGGACGCCCCGGCGGAAGATGGAAGCAGTGGAACACTGCAACGGGATGTACCATCTGAACGGAATGCTCCTGTGCGAGGGGACGACGCTGCGGTACAAGGCCGACCACGAGGAAACGCTTGCCACGACGGCCGCAGAGGAAGAGATCGTGCTGGAAAACGCCGTGAGCGACAGTGAGAAGATCATGGTGGGCATGGGCACGAAGATCATCCTCTTCCCGGACAAAGCGGCTTTTGACACCAAGACCGGCAGCCTGACCCCGCTGGGCGCTGGGTGGGAGAGCACCGGCACCGTGACCCTGACGCCCTGCGATGCGGCGGGCCGGACTTACACCGCCACCGGGCACGCCGCAAAAGAGCCGGACAATCCCACGGACGGGCAGGTCTTCTTGAAAGTCATCAACAGCCAAGTACCCTACAGCAGCGAAAGCGTGCTGGAAGTGTACAACGAGACATTGGGGAGCTGGTCCGCGGTGGAGCTGAACTACTGCAAGATCGAGGCAACGGGCATCGGAAAGGATTTTGCGGTGTGGGACACCGTGACGATCAGCGGCATCGGGGCCAACGAAGACGGGTACTGGAAGGAGCTGACGGGGGACCGCGTAGTGTATGCACAGGGAGATAACTTCGTGCAGGTAAAGGCGGAACCCGGTGGCGATTATTTCTACGGGACCCTGACCAAGGAGGGAGATCGTCTCCGCTGGCAGAGCATCGACGGAAAGGGCAGCGGCTTGGAGGGCAGCCTCGAACTGTTCCGGGTGGAGCGGCGGGTGCCAGACCTCGACTTCCTGACCGAATGCGATAACCGGGTATGGGGCTGCTCCAGCCGGGAGAACGTGATCTACGGCTGCAAGCTGGGCGACCCGACCAACTGGTTCTCCTACCGGGGAACGGCTGCGGACAGCTACGCTGTGACCGTGGGCAGCGACGGCGAATTCACCGGTGCCGCCACCTGCATGGGCTACGCCTTATTTTTCAAAGAGAACACCCTGCACAAGCTCTACGGCAGCCGCCCGGCGGATTTCCGGCTGGTGAGCGTCCAGTGCCGCGGTGTGGCGAAATACGCAAGCCGCAGCCTGTGTGTGATCGCGGAAGTGCTGTACTACCTGAGCAACGACGGCGTGATGGCGTGGGACGGCAGCTTGCCCGTGAAGATCAGCGGCGTGCTGGACAGCACATGGCTGATGAACGTGCGCGGCGCGGTGGGCGGCGTGCTGGATACCCGGTACTATCTGCACATGCGGCAGCCCAGCACCGGCGAAACGAGGCTGCTGGTGTACGACACCGAACGGCAGCTCTGGCACGAGGAGGACGTGGCCGGGGACAGCGAAGCCGAGGGCTGGGCTATGTGCTCCACGGGGCGGCAGCTCTACCAATGGGACGGCGCAAGCCTCTGGGCCACAGAGCCGAACCGCGAGGCTGACCGGGACACTGACGAGGCCAAGGCGGCGCTGGAAAAGAATGTGGCCTTCGACGCGGTGACCGGCGACATCGGCCTGAGCACCCCGGCGGACAAATATGTGAGCCGGGTGACGCTGCGGGTGGATGCGCTGGCCTACAGCGTGGTGAAGCTGCAAGCCAGCTACGATGGCGGGGCGTGGGAGACGCTGGGCGAGGCAGCGGTGTTGAACAAATACACGCGGGTCAACCTGCCCTTTGGGCCAACACGGCACGACACGATGCGCTTGCGGCTGACCGGAACGGGGCAGATCGCGGTGCGGAGCGTCGCCTTTACCATGGCGGACAGCCGGGGCAACCGGGTGGCCGGAGGAGAACCGAGGAACTGATATGGCGGATATTACACGCTTAGGCGAGATCAGCTTGCCGAAGTTGAGCGAAGACATGAACCCGGAGGATGCGCGGGCCATCAACAACTACTTGATGCAGCTCCGGGATCAGATGCTGTACATGATGCAGAATCTGGACGAGACGAATTTTTCCGACACCATGCGGGACAAGCTCACCGCAATGGGGTTGAAGGTGGAGTAAACCTCTCGGCGCGCGGGCAGCGGGCTTGCCCTCTCAGCGCGCAGTCCGGCGATGCCGGAGCTGCTTGCAGCTCCCCGATGGGGAGCAGTTGAAAATGAAAGGAGACAAGACAAATGGCAAGAAGTGGACAATGGTGGGAATACGGCATTCCGATCTGGGGCGGCGTGCGGGTGGCGCAGGACGCGATCAACGCGGGAAAGAACTACATAGACAACCGCAGGGCCAGCAACGCCGCAACGACGAACCGGGTGAATGCGGCACAGAGCAACCTGAACAGCCTGAAAAGCCAGATGCCGGGCGAGTACAAAAGCGAGTACGACAGCCAGATCGGCAGCACGCAGGACGCACTGACCGACCTGACGAAGAAGGGCTTTTCCTACGACTACACGAAGGACAACGCCTACCAGCAGTACAAGAACCGCTACACCCGCGGCGCAGAGCTGGCCAGCGAGGACGCCACGGCACAGGCGGCGGGCAAGACCGGCGGCTACGGCAACAGTTGGGCCAGCACCAACGGGCAGACGGCCTATCAGAGCACCATGGCGGGGCTGAGCAACGCGGTGGATGACCTGTACAGCCAAGCCTTCGACGAGTACACCTCGAAGAAGAACGACCTGACCACCCGGCTGGGGGCCTTGCAGGAGCAGAAGCGGCTGGAACGGGAAGCTTATGATACCAACATGAACAACTACTGGAACCAGCTCAACAACGCAGAATACGAATACGCCAATGCGATGAACGAGAAGCAGCAGAACACGGCCAACAAGACGAATTTCTGGGGGAACGTGGCGCAGGTGGGCGCGACGGTGCTGCCGTGGGTGCTGCGGGCGATGGGCGTGCCGATCTGAGTGGCTTGGAAGGAGTGTAACGAGATGCTGTTTGATACGTTGAAGCGGAAGAACAAGGCGGAGCAGGAAGAACAGGAATGGAATGCCAACCGCCCGGCGGACTATGTGAGCCAGAACAAGGAGGCTATGGACACGCTGACCGGGGAGATCGGCAGCGGGTACGATGGGAGCGAGCTGGCGAAGGCTTACCAGCAGTACCGCGACCAGACCGCCGACGCGGCAGCGGCGGCCGCCGACAACACGCGGGCCAATGCGGCGGCGCTGAGCGGCGGGTACGGCAACAGCTGGGCGGACAGCTTGGCAGCACAGGGACAGGGCGCGGCCACCGCGAACGTGGATGCCGCCCTGACAGCCCTGCGCAGCCGGGCCCTGAATGAATACAAGAACCGGCAGAGCGGGCTGGTGGAAGCCCTTTCCGGGATGGGGAACACCGAAGCGCTGGATCGCTCGGCATACGGCTCGAACCTTTCGAACTGGTACAACCGGCAGAATTTTTTATCCAACCAGAGCGCACAGGCCCGGAACGAGAACGACAACTACTGGAACAACCTCTGGAACGGCATCCGGACCGTGGGCAATGTGGCCAAGAGTGCCTACGACGGGTACATGGGGTACACGCAGCAGCAGTGGGAAAATGAGTTTGCGCGGGAACAGTGGGAGTACAACAAGAACCGCACCGATCAGAGCGACGCACTGAGCGCCTACCAACAGGCATTCAACCTGTACACGCAGGGCGCGGGCGACGCGGCCAGCGACGTGCTGACCCGGTACGGCCTGAACGCGGACGCCTTCGCGAATTACACTGGGGCACCCATCACGCGGGACGATCAGGCCGGTGTTCTGAGCACCGCGGCTTCTCTGGTGGCAAGCGGAAATCAGGAAGCAGCGGCCAACCTGCTGAAGATGTACGGCATGGACGCCAGCGCAGCGGGCAATTACGGCACGCTGACGAGCCGACTGCTTTCCACCGCTACGGCCAAGGCGGCGGCCACCAAGACGGGCAGCAGTTCGGGCTCCGGGAAAAGATCTTCGGGCAGCAGCGGCAGCTCCGGCGCAGCAAGCAGATACACCACCAGCCAGCTCACGAGCATGGCCAACAAATTTTCCAGCATGAAGGACACGAATCCTCTCTACAGCCATTACAAAACCGTCCTGACCGATGCGGGATGGTTGGAACCGGAGACGGTGAGCGGAACGGGCAGCTATAAGCCGAGCTATGCGGCAGTGGACGCCGTGAGCGGTGCGCAGAAAGCAAACAACAGAAGCACCGGTGCGGTGGGAAAGAGTGGGCAGACGATCAGCCGGGCACAGGTGGCTGCCAATGCGGCCAAGGGACAGTGGAAAAAGGGCGCGGACTTGCAGACGATCTATAACAGTCTGCGGCTGCAAGGGTATTCGGAAGCAGAAATCGAACAGGCATTGAATGCGTTGGAATAACAAAAGCACGAGAAAGGACGCACATTATGGCAGTGACCAAAAGTCAGCTTGCGCAATGGAGTAAGGAATACGAAAAGAAGTTCCCGGAAAAGAAAAACACAGAAGCAGCCCAGACAGCGGCCAATGGCACGAATACGGCGCGGCCCAAGGCAGAGCGTGTCACAAAAGCGCAGCTTGCGCAGTGGAGTGCGGAGTTTGACGCCGGACAGGCAGCAAAGCAAGAGCAGGAGAAGAATGCACTGCGCTCCAAGGCATTTGACGAGTACCGGACAAACAACAATCTGGGGTTTGCGGACGAGATGGACAGCCGGAGAGACTGGGCTGACGGGCGTGCCCTCTCCGCGCCCCGTCCGGCTGACACCGGCGCGGTGGCATACGGGGACAGTCCGGCCCAGAAGCTGAAAGCCAGCTATGCGCCCTACAGCCAGAAGGACGAATTCGACCGGCTGAATGAGTGGTTCGACCAGCCGCGGAATCAGGAACTGGTGGGCAAGCTGTTGGAACAGAAGGGCGGCTTCACGACCTACGCGGAGCAGGGTACGAGCCGGAACGCCGCCAGCGCAGGAGACGGGAGCATCGACCCCTTCCGCACGGCGGCGGGAAAAAGCCAGAGCGGCGCGAAGTACACCGACGACGACCTGAGAAAGCAAGGCTACAGTGCGGCGGAAATTGCACAGGCAAGGGATTACCTGACCCAGTACGACGCCATCCCGGAATGGAAGAAACAGGCCCGGCGGGCGGGCAACACCATCGGCGGCATTGCGGACAGCGCGGCGGGCAGCGCGGTGATGGCCGGCGAGACGGCGGTACAGAGTGCCAAGAACATTGCGGATACCCAGAAGAACTGGGCCAAGGTGCAGCAGGAGATCAAGGGCGATGAGCGGGCGGAGAGGCTGTTCCAACTGCTGACCGACGTAGACATGGACTACAACCCCGTCTACCCGGAAAGCCGGAACCGGGACCTCGTGCTGATGGGCTACGGCTCGGAAGAGATCCGGGAGATGCGGGACCGGCTGGCCGGGCTGGAAGTGAACGACGGCATCGACCCGAAAACCAGCGTGGGCTACCAGCTGTACAAGCGGGGGCAGGAGCTGACGGGAGCTGCCCAGAGCGGTCTGACCGAGGGGAGCCGGGCGGTGCAGGGAGCTGTGAGCAGCGCGGCGGAGAACCTCGCCATCAGTTCTATCAACCCGGCGGCGGTGCTGCCGGTGCTGAGCTTACAGGGCGCGGGCGACGCCATGGGCCAGAGCATCGAGAAGGGCGAGAGCGCGGGCAAGACGCTGGCGGGCGGCGCACTGAAATTCGGCGCGGGCTGGGGCATCAACTCGGTGGGCGCGGCCGACCTTGCCAAGACCATGGGCTCGGACTACGCCAAGGACACGTTGGCCGGGCAGATCGCGGACTGGGTGCGCGGCATGGCGGGAGAATCGGCCTTTGCGCAGAAGTACCCGGCCATTGCAAACGCGGTGACCGGCGGCATCGACAACGCCATGCAAGCCTTCGTGGAGACCTACGCCGACACGGCCATCGACGCGGCGCTGGGCGACACGGAAGCGGCGCAGCAGATGTTCACGCAGGAGCACCTGCTGAATGCGCTGGAAGCCGGGCTTTCCGGCGGTGCATCCGGCGCACTGGGCGGTGCTGTGGGCACCGGGCTGGCAAAGTACAACGACGGTGATGCCAGTCTGCGCGGACAGGTGGAGTATTATAATCAGCTCGACAAGTACGAAAAGGCCGTGGCGGCGGAGAAGAAACGGCAGCGGCGGGGGGAAGAGCCGGGAATGGCGAGTGAGCAGCAGACGGCACAAGAGGCTGCGAAAGCCGACAGCGGGCTTGCCCTCTCAGGCGCTTCGCGCCAGCTCCCCCAAAGTGGGAGCCCTTGGCAGGACGGTGGGGCTGTGCGGAATGAGCAAAGCTCGACAGCGCAGAAAAGCGAGGGCTCCGAGGCAGAGGGATTGAAGAGTGACAACCCTGCGGTGCGGCAGTATGCCAAGGTGATGCAGGAAAATGCGCTGACCGGAAAGACCATCAATCTGTTTACGCCGGAGGCTGGGAACGAAGCAAATCGTGCAGCATTTGAGGAAGCCTATGGGGTACAACTTCCCGGCACAGCAGCAGCGACCCGGCGGGCATTGCGGCAGGTGGCCGAACAGGAAACCGCCGCAAGAAATGCAGCGAACGCGGAACAAAATGCGGCGAACGCTGCAATTCTGGCAGCAGAGCCGACCGTGGAAAACGCCGGGGAAACGGTGGAAACCGCCCTCTCAGCGCTCCGTCCGGCTGACACCGGCGCGTCGCGCAGCTCCCCCGAAGAGGGAGCTCTGCTTCAAGGAAGCCCCACGGAAGAGAGCGCTGCGACAGAGGGCAGAGACTACGCGGACATAGACCTGAAGGTTGACCCGGCGGGGCTGGATGCGGCGGACTGGAACCGGAACGAGCAGAAAGCAGCAGCGCGGGAGCTGGTGAACCGGGCGCAGATGAGCACCAAGGCCGCACAGGCCGTAGTGGACGCCATGCCGCAGGGCGTGGGCGCAGCGGTGTATGCACAGGCGGCAAACAGTTTGTACCGCATGGGCGTCATGCAGGACGTGACCTTTGAAAAGGCGCTGAAACTGACCGGCAGCGGGAGCCTTGGCGGCGCGACGGGGCAGGTGCTGGCGCTGGGGGAGATCGGCGAGAACGCACTGCGCATCGCCTACACCTACGGCAAGGGCGAGGCCGAAGCCTACAACGCCAAGAAGGTGAGCGAGATCAGCAGCGGCGGGGGCGTGGTGAACAAGGACGCCGGGGCCTACTACGTGGGCGACACGGTGCGCAGCGGCCAGAACGCGGACGATGCGTTCATCGAGCTGGGGGCCAAGAGCAGCGGCACGGCGGTGCACCGGATGATGGAAGGACTCAAGAGCGGGGCCAAGGGCTTTTTGCAGACGGCGGCGGGGAGGATCTACCTCTCCGGCGAGGCGGGCAGCGAGACCATGATGCACGAGACCTTCCACGCGCTGAACGAGTGGAGCCCGGAGACCGGACAGGCCGTGATGGACCGGCTGATGAAGTATCTGGTGGAAGCCAACGGCATGGAGAGCACCGAGAAGCTGGTGCAGAGCTACCTTGACAAGTACGCTGCCAGCGGGCAGAAGGTGACCTACAATCAGGCGCTGGAAGAAGTGACCGCCGACGCCATGGAGACCGTATTCGGCGACGCAGAGAGTTTCCGGGATTTCGTGCGCCAGCAAGCGGCGGAAGCCAAGATGAACGCCAAGGCACGCGGGGCCATCGGGAAGGTGATGGAGAAGATCGAGAACCTGTTGCAGACGGTGCTAAAGGACGTGGAGCATTTTTTGAAGAAGGAACCCACCAACGCCGCCGCGAAAGCTGCCAAGAGCCTGACCGAAGAGCAACTGCGTGACCTGCGGGAGCTGTACTTCGAACACCAAGCCGAGGCCGGGGCCAAGTACCGCGAAGCCGTCGCGGAAAACAAAACCGCTCCCTCGGAGACCAAGGAAGCGGCGGTGAAGTATTCCATTGACGAGGGTTTTGAAAAGGCCATCGACACGCTGGACGAAAAAACGTCTGATTATATGGTGCGGGTCGGGACGACTTCCGAAGCGTTGAAGAGCATCGGCGTGAAAGACCAGACAATTCTTTGGAACACGGGTAAAATCCGAAAAATTCTTGCAAAGCACAGCGACGGCATGACAACGAACATCATCAAACAGGTGCCGCAAGTGCTGGAACATCCCATTGTGATCCTGCATTCCAGCGAGGAGATCGGAAAGCAACAGGGCAAAAACTATGGTGGGCGCGTTTATATGTTTGGCGAAGTATACGATGCAACCGGAAAATTGGTGAGCGTTTCGCTGGAACTTTTACCGACCCGAAAAAACGGTTTGCTGATGGACAACATCGTGATTACGAGCGCCTACGGAAAAAGAAATGTACAAAATGCGCTGAACAGTGACCAACTTCTGTACGTTGACCCAAACAAAAAAAGAACCGCAGCATGGCTGGGCAGTACTGGGCTCCAATTGCCGGTCCCCCCAACCATGTACGGTTCCATGGGTAGATTAACATATTTTGAGGGCTCTGTCAAGATGATGGAGCCCGGCTCCCGCAATGCAAAGCTGGCGGAGTTTCTGACCCGCGATGCCAACGGCAAATACCAGTTGGACGTGGACGCCGACGCGGCGGAGGCGGCGAAGACCGGCCTTGGGAACGTGGCCGAGCAGACCGAGACCATCCAGAAAGCGGTGGAAGCGGGAGGAAACAAGCGCGTTTCCGACGAGGGGCTGGAAAACATTGCGAAGGCCGTGAAGAGCGACACCAAGAGCCGCATCGACGTAAAGACCCTGACCGAACGGCTGCGGGGGCTGAGCGAGTATCTTTCCGGCGCGAAGAACGTGAACTGGGACGACGCCCACGCCTTTATGCTGGACATTGCCGAGCAGATCATGCTGAAGAGCAGCAGCAAGAACGACACGTTGTGGAAGCAGCACCCGGAACTGCACGAGATGGGCATGAAGGTGGAGAAAGGCTCGACGGCGTTTCAAGAACTCGTATACCGGTACGGAAGCTGGGCCAACGCCAAGCGGGAGCTTGGGCGCCACGGCGTGAAGATCACCCAACTGCCGGAAGGCCAACACAGCCGGTGGGACGCGGATTTCCGGGAATTGCAGGAGCTGGGCGCGGGGCTGTTCCCGGACGAAGTGCCCAACAGCGCTGCCGATGCACTGGAAGCTATGGCGAACGCCCACGACGCCATCAAGCCAGTGTTGGAAAATGCCTTTGACGAGGACTGGGAAGGAGCAAAGCAGGACATTGCGTTGCAGCTCTGGCAGCGGTATCTGGCAAGCCCGGAGCTGACGAACGCAGAGAGCACAAAGCTGCGGGAAAGCCTGAGCCAGCAATGGACCGAGATGCGCCAGCAAGCAAAGCAGGAGGCACTGGAAGCAAGGGCGAAAGCACAACTGCGGCTGGCGGACAAGCAGCAGAAGAATGCCCAATGGGCCAGCCGGGAACTGGCCAAGCGAACCGAACAGGAAAAAGCCCGGCGGGACGCCCAGATCGACAAGGTGCGCACGGCGCGGGAAGCAGACAACACCCGGCGGAGCATCCGGCGGCTGACGACGCAGATCACCCAGAGCCTGACGGGGGACAAGGGCGGGAAGAACGTGCCGGAGTATCTGGTAGACAAGGTGCGGAGCGTGGCCGTGATCGCGAACGAGGTGATCGGAAACGACAAGGCGCTGGCAAAGCTGGGCGGGCAGATGAACCGCGAGATGGGAAACCTACAGCGCGGCCTTGAAAAGCAGATGAGCATGAGCGACCGGGCCGGAATGGAGTGGCAGAACAGCGGCATCGACGAGATGGTGGCTGACTGGCTGAGCGATGTGGACGCCAGCCGGACGGCAGCACTTGACCGGGCAAACAAGGAGATCGAGCGGGCACAGAAGCGGCTGGACGCCTTGCAGCAGAGCGCGGAGAAGACCGGGAAGGACTACTCCCGCGACGAAGCCGACATGAAGGCGTACCTTGCGCACCTGAAGATGCAGCGGATGGAGTACGAAAACGGCGGCATGGCCCGGATGACCATCGACCAGCTGCGCGGGCTGCGGGAAATTCTGGAACAGACGGTATATCTGGTGCAGAACGAGAACAAGCTGCTGGGCGAAGCAGAGCGGGCTGACCTTGACACCTTTGCGACCGGGATGCAGACGGAGCTGCGCAGCGCGAAAGGACTGAATTTTGCAAAGGGACTTTTGGGGAACCTGAGCCAGAAAACAGCCGGGTACAAGCTGAACACCATGGGCATCCAGCGGCAGTTTGAACGGATGGGCGGCTACCAGCACGGCGGCTATATGGAAAAAGCGGGCCAGATGCTGAACCAAGGCCAGTACAAGCGCACCCAACTGCTCGTAGAGGGAACCCGCTTCTTTGACAACGTGACCGGGGAAAAGAACCTGAAGAACATGGATCGGTTCACCCACGAGCTTGTGGACATTGGGTTGAAGACGGACGACGGGCGGACGTGGAAGATCACCCGCGAACAGGCCGTGGCGCTGTATTTCCAAGCTCAGAACATGCAGGGGCTGCACCACATGACCCACGGCGGGCTGAAGATTCTGAATATGGAGCACGCGGTGAAGGGCGACCGGGAGAGGGCGATGCACGACGCGCAGACCATCCGCATCGGAGACCTGAAATTCGATGATGAAGGGCATATACTGAACAAGGAGAATGTGCCCGCAAACGAAGCCGAGGTCTTGCAGTTGATGGGCGGGCAGCGCACCACCCTGCTGGCCGAGCTGGAAAAGGTGTTGTTCGAAGGAGACATGGCCGACTACTGCAAGGCATGGATCGACGATTACAAAGAGTACGGCAAATTCACCAAGCAGCACATCAACGAGACCAGCATGGTGCTGAACGGACGGGCCAAGGCACAAGTAGAGAATTACATCCCGCTGCGGGTGGACGAAGACACCCGGCAGACCGAGAACACCGGCATCCAGTACGACAACAGCGTGGGCAGCGAGGGATTCTTGAAGAGCCGCGTGAACAGCTCGAAGCCCATCTGGCTGGACGGCATCGGGAGCGTGGTGAACACGAGCCTTGAGAATGTGGCGCAGTACGCGGGCATGGCCATCCCGCTGCGGAACATGCAGAAGCTGCTGAACACCCAGATCGGCGGCAAGAACATCAACGCGGAAATTCGGATGGCATGGGGCACCGAGGGCGGCAAGTACATGGAAAAGGCACTGGCCGACCTTTACCCGCAGAAGGGCAAGGCGGCAGACTACGGCGACGGAGCTATGGCGAAGCTGCGCAGCGTGGCAGCGGGAGCCGTGCTGACCGCCAACCTGAACGTGACGCTGCTGCAAGCGGCATCCCTGCCGACGGCTGCGGCGGAACTGGGCTGGGGCAGCACCGGACACGCGGCGGTACAGTTTGCCAAGAACGTGGACCCGGTGAACAAGCTGCTGAGTGCGGTGGGCCTGACGGAAAACAGCCTGAAGAAGGTGGAAGCCGAGATCATGGAGCACGGCGATGTGCTGCTGCAATACCGCTTGCGGGGAACCCAGAGCGGGGAGCTGGGCACCATGGGCGAAGCGAAGCACCTGCTTAGCAAGGCACACGACGCGGCGCTGAGCGGCAACATCCTGACGCGGAGCGGCGTGAAGTTCTTGGACGCCATTGCCGGGAGTATTACCAAGATGGACGAGATCACGGTAGCGGCGTTGTGGAACGGCGCGAAGGACTACGTGGTGAAGAACCCGACCGAGTTTGACGCCGACGCCCAACAGAAGGGCAGCGCAGCCTACTGGGACGCCGTGAACCGGCAGTTCCAGCGGACGGTGGAACGGACACAGCCAAACTACACCCCGATGCAGAGGACGGGGATGCAGCGCAGCAGCAACCAAGCACTGAAGTTCCTGATGATGTACAGCACCCAGCGCCAGCAGAACTGCCAAATCGTTGTGGCGGCAGCGGAAGACCGGGCGGCACAGGCGCGGCGGTACAGCGAACAGCCGACCGCCGAGAACGAGGACGCACTGGCTACAGCAAAAACGCGGTTTAACCGGGCCATCACGAGCCAAGCGGCAGCGGCGGGCGTGATCTCGGCCATGGGCATCTTTGTGAAGTACCTGCTGCACCGACGGAAAGACCTTGAAGACGAGAACGGAGACATCACCCTGAAGAGTCTGGGCAAAAGGTTCCTCTGGGGCATGGTGGAGAGCCTCGCCTCGAACCCGGTGGGCGGAAGTGAGATCTGGTCTGTGGTATCGGTGGTGAAAAACGGCAGCGACTACGACGCGCTGAGCGTGAGCGGACTTTCGAACCTGAACGACTTTATCGCACAGGTGAGCAGCCAGTACAAGCGGGTGAACAAGGACACCAGCGAGATGGACGAGGCGGAGCTGAAGCAATACACCGACAGCGTGAAGCGGGGGTATCTGGACATCGTGGGTTCAGCGCTGAGTCTGCGGGGCGTGCCCTACACCAATGTGATGAAGATCGTGGATGCGGCGGGAGCCTACTGGGACGACTGGGTGAACGAGGGAACACTGCTGACGACCTCGGACACCCCTTCCAGCGCGACGGGCCAGTACGACCGGCTGTATGATGCCATCCAGAACGGCGATGCGGAAGAGGTACAGGGAGCCACCAAGAAGCTGGCACAGATGCTGAAAGAAGGGAAAATCAAAGAGGACAAGACCGAAAGCCAGCTCGGAAGCCGACTGAAGAAGTACGACGCGGACATTTTAGCTGCTGCCGAAGCCCAGAACGCCGGGAAGCTGGAAGACCGGAAGGACGCAAAGCAGGAGGTGTTCGACCGGCTGTGCACGGCCTACGGGGTGAAGAAGCAGGGCGAAAAGGGAGAAACGGACGAAGACAAGGCACAGCGGAAATGGTTCATCGCCCTCATCGACAAAGCCGTGAAGGAAAAGGCTGAAGAGCTTTTGAAGGGCGGCAGCGGTGGCAGCGTATACGACCAGATGAAGAGCGCACTGGACGGCGGAACGGCCAGCGACGTACAGAGCGAGATCAACCGGCTGCTGACTGCGGGCAAAAAGGCCGACGACATCAAGAGCAAGATCACCGGCGTTGTCAAGAGCGAGTATCTGGCCGGGAATGACCACGACCGGGAGAAGCTGGCGGAGATGCTGCTGCGGCTGGAAGCCGGAGGTGAGCCTCTGTACGAAGAGAAAAACTTCGAGAGCTGGATCAAACAGGACGAGAAGAAGCAGGAAGCCGCGGCGGGAGCCGTGGATGAGTGGGCGGAGGTGAGATAAAAGAACGAAGACGCTTCGGCCAAATTGGCCGGGGCGTTTTTGTTTGCCCGGCGGAAAAAGTAGCAAGTAGTCTGGCCCGGCAGGAGATGATACACTGGGGCAGAAGGGAGGAAGAGCATGAGCGAGTTGAACATCAAAGTCCGGAAATCACAGGACAACGGAAGCACCTTCCGGGCAACGCCGGACACCCTGTACATGGGCGGCGTAGGCTCGGCCAAGGTGGACACCCTGCACTTCGAGGCGCCGGAAGAGTGGGCGGGCTGTGCCATCACGCTGCACGTGCAGCGGCTGAGCGGCGCTCTGCCGGACCCGCAGATGCTGGACGAAAACAACTGCGTTGTGGTAGACCGGCGCTGGACACAGGAAAAGCAGGGCAGTTGGATGCTGCTGGCCGTGGACGAGAACGGCTACATCGCCATGACGAAGCCCGGCCAATACACCTGCTACGAGACCATCGACACCAACAGCACCACTGAGACCATCACGCCCAGCGTATACGAGCAGTTTGTGGCGCTGGTGAAAAAATGGGGACAGGCAGCGGTGGACGCTGCAAGGGCGGCAAAGGAATCGGAAGAACGTGCCGCTGGCAGCGCCGCCGCCTCTGCCGGTTCCGCCGCCGCAGCCGCCCGGAGCCAGAGCGCCGCGGCGGGAAGTGCCACAGCAGCGGCCGGGAGTGCGTCCGAAGCGGCGGGCAGCGCTGGGTCCGCTAAGCAAGATGCTGACCGGGCAACGAAAGCTGCCAATAATGCAGCCAACG
>ERZ1034781.124-NODE-124-length-41902-cov-8.677205_pt1 | contig 41902 bp, 27 predicted proteins | sample MGYA00520700_ERZ1034781 | MGnify/ENA primary metagenome ERZ1034781 (study PRJEB33766, sample SAMN09781709) | gut metagenome | biome: gut microbiome | host: Homo sapiens | place: Madagascar | study: EMG produced TPA metagenomics assembly of the PRJNA485056 data set...
CAACCAACTTTACAATTAAGACTGAAAGTAGTCAACTAAAAGCGTTAAACTACAGTAAAAAGAAAAAGTTTCTTCAGCCCCAAATACATTACCGCAGCGTGGTACTTCTGTTTCCGCAATGCGGTAATGATATTTTCGCTACGCGGTAATCGTGTTTCCTGTCTGCGTTAATCGCATTGACAGGCTGGGGATAGCTTGTTGAGGCTATAGGATAGGCTGGTAGATAACCCGATTTTCGAGTTGCCTACTAGCCTTTATATTGCTTATATACAACAAGTTATACAGACGTTTGGAGATATGTGAGTTTTTTTACGTACAGTGTTATTATATGAGACGATGAGCATTGACGGCGCAGGTGCATTGTCGGCCGCGATGATGCGCCCTGCGATGTATCGGATGCAACGTGGCAGATGATATAAACAAGTGACTCTTCAGATAAAATGTCATTACAATTTTATCTGAAGAGTCACTTGTAAAGAACGACCGAAAATAGCCGAGAACGACCGCAAAAATGACCGCAATGACCGCAAAAACGACCGCAACGACTGCAAAAACGACCGCAACGACTGCAAAAACGACCGCAACGACCGCAAGAACGACCGCAACGACCGCAAGACTTATATTATGAGTAAAGTTCTTTTTCGCCTATCTCTGTTATCAGCCATTTTTTGCCATTCGAAGATTTTACTATAAGTTTATCCTTTGCCATATTAACAAGGAGACGACCTATTTTTCGTAGCTTTTCGTCACGAGTGTTGTTTGCAGGAAAAACATGTTGAAGGGTTTCAAATGCATCTTTACGCTGGAAACCTAATTCTCCAGCATTATGCGCTAATTGAAGCAGCAGCTTTTGAATGCTGTTTTCAGCAAGTCCTTTCTCCTTGGTATAATGACCTATTTGGTTTGTCAACTTGGCAACTTTTAGAGATATGGTGTAATGTGGCGCACGGCCTTCTATCAATCCTTTTTCATAAAGATGCTTTGCAGCTTCCTTGGTAATGGGGTGGTGTTTCTGTACCGCATCTAACCAAAGGCACTCTTTCAAAGACAAAGAGCTATTTGTTTTCAAAAGATTGGTATATTTCTCGTCAATCATCTTGCCATAGATAGTGACTCCTACAGTACGATGCTCATTGTCAATATCGTAATCAGGCATGGGGAAGAAACGATTGCGTTGTTCAGTGTAAATCTTCTTGATGCCACGTCCTACGGTATCAATCATGTTGAAGTTGACCATGCCTCGGCATAAGCATTCGTTGCGATAGTGAAACTGAGGACCTTTATGCTCCAAAGCATTCTCTATGGTGCCGGGAATAAAGCTACCGCCATTGCCATAGTATAAGGTGCTTGGACCTTCTACGAAAACTATGCGCTGTTGCAAGGTGTAATCTTGATGGGCGATGGCATTATGTAGAGCCTCACGTATGGTATATTCATCATACTGCTTCATCGTATCAGGAAAGAGGGTTCCGCCTGGCAGTTCACGCATGGTTTTGTTGCGTATCTTGCCCAACACCTTATCTACAGTCAAGATGAAAGGAATGGAGAAGTGTTCATAATCTTGCACAATACCTTCTTCATCTTCCCAAGTCCAAGTGATTTGTGCAACGGCAGGATGAATCTTTTGGATAGAAAGCGGCTTGCCTAATAACAGTATTGCAGCACGAGTGATTTGGCCGTCTCGCATCATCATGCTATTAGCTAAGAACTCTTCTGTTGTCCACGCATCTATTTCTTCGGCAGGAATACTTGAAGAGTGTACTTTCTTGAACATGACTTTAGCTGTAGCCACAGCCAACTCATCCAAATCATTTATGGTCGCATTGGGTACGAGTTGGGCTGTCCAATCTGGTATTGGTGGTTGTTGGCGGATGGCATCTTGTTTGGCTTGGTTCAATGGTTTTAGACTTTCACCATCACGACCATAAGCCACACCTTTCCAGTGCATCACGATATTGCGTGGCGATGCAGGAACTTGGAACAACAAAACACGTTTGCCTTCAACCTCAATAGGTACAATATCCCTAAAAATAAGGTTGTCTGTAGTGTGTTGAGACATGTCTTGCTTTAGGCGGTTCAAGGCTACTTCACCATCTTTGAAACTGGTGCCAATGATTTGGTGTTTCTTGTCCCAAACACCGAAGACTATCCAAGCGAACTCATGTTCTCGTAAGTTTGCTTCATTGCTAAGAGCGGAGAAGTACTTTCCCAACTCGTCAACATCAAAGTTGGTCTCTGCTTTCTTAAACTCTACGACCTCATTTTCTGAGTGCTCCCAGAGTTCTTTGAATTTATCTATGAATTCAATATTGTTCATGATGTTTATAATCGATTTCTGTAAGGAATAGCCGATATGATTACTTCTGTATCAAAACACTTTGTCCATAAGAATGATTTTATTCTCATGACAACTTCAGACGAGGATTGACATGGTCCTACAATGATTCTTTTTAGACATTCAATGGGGATGTTAATTTTGATGTATGGTACAAGTTTGTTGTCTGCAAGACGATATTGTGGCATTATTTGATGTTTTATGATGCGATATTCGCCCTCTGCTTCATATTTTTTATTTTTATAGATAGGAGCATAAGCATTGTTTATTATAGCCTGTTTTACATCTGTCCACTCATCTTTATTGAAAATGTTTTTTAATGTCTTATTGCAGGCTTCTTCTGCAATCTTGATGTTATTTGTATCAACATACTCACATTTTTTTATTTCATCATAAAGTAAATATGTCGGCTCACTTTCACTCCAATATTTACGTTCTTTGCAATCTGCTCCATACATAGGTAAAGTTGATGGAAGCTTGGAGAAATCGAAACCTAAACTTATGCCATCTCCATTTTGTCCATATCCACGCCACATTGTTAAATCATCTTCCTGCTTAGAGAACGAAATCGTAAATATGTTCAGATTATACTGGGGGTGTTGTGTGAGTTCCTTTTCTTTGTCGTTAAGTGCAATGTTGTTCTTTTTAGTATAATCAAGTACACCGGCTTTTAATCCTTCAAAGAACAACTGACATTCTGTTGGATCGTTTTGAAAGGCGTAATGTGTTGCCCACATTGTTATATATTTGGGATGTATATCGCCTTCCTCATAACACAATGAATGTTCTATCATATTATAGAACGTATTCATTGTGGTATAGTGATATAGTATAATATTATCTTCTTTAGTCATACTTATCTCTTTTTAATTGTCAAATCCAAATTTATTCCAGGCATCGAGGACGAGACGCTTGGTGCGGTATTCTCCGTACTGGCGCAGCTCGTTGTCTTTCAGCACACGGATAGTTTCCTTTGATGCTTTCTAACTTCTACAAATATAATGCTTTTCTTTGAGGTATAACAACAAAAAGCAAACTGATTTAATAATCGAATATATACTTTTCGATGTCTTTAGTCATTAGTGCCTCAGATTTAACGAGACACTAATGATCTTAAGTTAAACAATTCTCCATCTAATAGAGAATAATGTCCTTTTATCAAAGTTGCACTCTAATGATTTTAATAACTTTGTTGTCATTGTGTCAACGTTCTTGTTGTATTCATCTTCCAAGTCGAATAGTTGACGCTGTTTTTTAGAGAGTTTCTCAGACAAATGGTTTTCTTGTTTCTTAAGTAATAGTTTGGTCTTGATATCCTTTTCTTTTCTTATTTGTCTGTGAATTGTATCTCTTTCTTTTCTAATATCTATTATTTCCTTTTGCAAAGGAACAAGTTTGTCATCTGACCATGATTCGTATTTTTCAATCTCATATGAAGCATATTCCTCCATTCTGGCATTGACTTGATCTTTATATTTTTCAATGTTTTTATCAAATATATATTCTGTATCTTCTTTAATATGGTCAGGCAACTTACAAGTGACACTTTCTTTTGCTTCTAATTCTAATAATTTAAATCCAAACTCAGCTGGCAGTACATATTTATCATCGGTGATAGCACAGAAAATGATATTCTCTTCGTCGTCATACTCATTAGTGGAAGAAACTTCATAAGCAATAAGCCAACCGGCTTTGTCTTTATATTCTTCTAATAAAATAGATCTATAAGGGTATGATGTCAAATCGAAAGTTACATCTTCGACAACATTCAAGTAGGGTATTTGTCTAAGTATATAGCTTCCAATAGAACTTGTTGCCCTTATTTGTATTTTATCTGTCTCTTTCTTGTTTACAGAGTACACTCCTGCCTTTATCTCATTTGAAATGTCTGCATCTAATTTAAATGACGATGTATTCTCATTTATATCAGAAATGAACCCATTTAAAGCGACAAGAGCTAACTTCCAAAAATGGCGAATATAACTATCGATTCTCTTTTCGTCATCATCTTGTCTAACCTTTAATAAGTTAACAACGTCTTCATCAAAGTTTTCCAATAGAGTTTTCTTTGTATCCTTGATACGCTCTGAAATAACATCTTCCAACTCCTTCTGCAACGAATCGAAAGCCTTGTTTATTTCACCTTCTGTTCTGCATACTCGTAATATTGAACTCAATCTGCTTTCCAAATCAAATGTAGAGTCTATAGCCCCCAATATTTCATCACTGCTACCCAATACGCCTTCAAATAAATTAAACTTAGTTGACAGTAACTCATATACACGGCAATCTGCAGCATTAGCCTTATTTACGAAATTCACAACCACCACATCGTGCTTTTGCCCATAGCGATGGCAGCGTCCAATTCTTTGTTCTATTCGTTGGGGATTCCAAGGCATGTCGTAATTAACCACTAAAGAACAGAATTGAAGATTTATACCTTCAGCACCTGCTTCTGTAGCAATCATTATCTCTGCTGAATCCTTAAAGAAATCTACAAGAGACTGCTTCTTGTCTATCTGCACATTACCTGTTACATAAGATGTTCCTGCATGGGTCAATAGCCATTTCTGATATATATTGTTGGCTTCATCATTACTATTTGTTCCATTAAAACATACAACCTTGTCTCTGAAACCGTTCGCTTCAAAAAAGTTTTTTAGATATTCTTGAGTTTTACGACTCTCTGTAAATATTAAAGCTCTTCGCAGACCTCCAAGGCGTTCAACCTTGTCAAATGATGCAGTAAGGGCTTTCAATAATGCTTGAGCCTTTGTTTCACAACCAATTCCTTCGGCCATTGAAACATAATGTCGAAGCTCTTCAATTTCGTTATCAATGGCAGCTTTGTCTTGTTCAGAAATTTCTACTGTTTCATATGAATCTGAATTATCGTCATTATCAATGGTTTCCAAATCATTTAATACAGATGACATACTAAGTATTTGTCGTCCTTCGTCCTTAATTCGTTTAAGTCTTTCAATTGTACTTTGAAGCGTGAAAGACAGTGCATAAACAGATGACGACATAATTTTTCTGTAAAGGAGTGATAGTAAAGGACGTATTCTATCCGGTATACCATAAGTGCCCTCACGAAATAAATAGTCGCTAATAGCTTCATATAAATCAATTTCTTTCTTTGAAGGATGATACTCTTGCACAAAAGGAATACGTTTGGTGTATTTCACATACTCCTGTACTTGGTTTCTCAATGTACGATGCGCTATATGGGCAATCCTTGCCTTCAATTCTCCATATTTAGAGTTGTCACGGATTGATATTGTATTATACAGTTCCTCAAACGTTTGGACAGAAGAGAAGAATTTATCATCAATTATACTGATAAGTCCATATAGCTCCCTTAAATTGTTTTGTAAAGGAGTGGCTGTAAGCAATATCTTCTTGTATGGGCGCAATGTCTCCTTCAATACATTTGCGGTCACATTTCCTTTTTTGTATACGTTACGAAGTTTGTGAGCCTCGTCTATCACAACAAGATTCCACATGACTTTTGATAACTCGTCCGCATGGGTAACGGCAAACTGATAAGAACAGATTATTATATTTTCATCTGTTTGAAAAGGGTTTTCTGTTTTGGCTGCAATGGTTTTGTAAGAACCTTGCTCTAATATTAAAGACGGGAGAAAAAACTTCTCTAATAGCTCCATGCTCCACTGATTTCTCAATGAGGCAGGAACTATAATCAATATGTGTCTTTTATGTTCTGCCCATAATTCTGACAATAAGATACCTGCTTCAATGGTTTTTCCAAGTCCCACTTCATCGGCAAGTATTGCTCCTTTACTTAATGGTGATTTAAATGCAAATAGAGCAGCTTCCACCTGATGAGGATTTAAATCGACCTTTGATTCAGATAAAACGCCAGTAAACCGACCTTCATCTGAAGTCGATTTTTTGTGGCAAATGTCCCACTTATAATATATTTGTTGAGCTATAGATATCATTACTTTTTATTCTTACGTTCAACTTTAACAGAATATTCCGGGGATACAGCATCGAATTCATTTATTGCTGCTCCTTTCCAATAGTTTATGGCAAGTTCTTCACATTCTTTGCGTAATCTGTCATTGAAATCAGGTTCCTCTTCTTTGCCATAAAGGTTTACAATATGGTTGTATTGAGGAAGTATAGAAATATCACTGAAAGATATTCTTACAATCCGTATTTGCGCATTGGGATGATTGCGAAGGAATGCATTTTGCAGTGCGGATATGCCAATGGGTATCTTGTTGTCTGCAATGCTTTTTATGGTAGAGACAACGCTTACGTATTTCTCACCATTGTTTATGTTATAATCACAACCTAATAAGCTATTGCTTACTGACTCATATTTTATGCCTTCGTTTAAAAGATATTGTTCATATATCTTCTTGCCGATATAATTCACAATGCGTCGAACCATAGATGGTGCCTTGTCTTCATCTATTATCCAGTTAACGATATCATCAACGTGGTCTGCCACAACAGGAAGATTGTCTGCGCCAACCTTATCTACGATTTGTACAAGAGATTCCAAATTAGAAGTAATAATGTTCGGTATTCTGGAAGTTTTTCCATCAGAATAGGAATATAATTTTGAATTAGAGCCAATTCCTATATGGTTGTCTTCGCCATACGAAGAATGCGACTCATTTAAAGCTTCTTTTATATCTACTCCATTTTCTAATGCGGATACGATTGATGCCAAGGTCTCGACAGAGCACTTTTGCTCTTCTAATTTCTTATATAGTTTCTCTCTACTTATTTTGTCTTGTTCTTCTTTTTCTTCTTTATCCTTTTTTATTTTCTCCGCTTGAATCTCATTCAAAAAGGTCAAATGCTGTTCAACGGTATCTTTTTTTTCATAACCTAACTGATGAAACTCGTCAATGGTTATTTCGTTAGGATTGCAGAATGAACCATCAGCTCTAACTATCCACTTGTCATTTTTCAAATTATGATAATAAGAGCTCTCAAAACCTCTAACATGGTATGACCACTCACGATATAAACAATATTCTAATTCTCCATTTTTCTTTGTACCGATCCCGTTTTCACAGACAAATCTCCACAAAGCATGAGACCAATCTTTTGAACAATTATTTATATCATAACCATCCAATTGGTAATCTTTAAAGAAGGGAAATTTAGTAACAGCCAAATATTGCTTTTCAAGGAAATCAACAATATATTTAGGGAAATTCTCATATGAATAATCATACACAATCCTTCTATATAGTTTCTCTGCTATTATCGTTATCTCACGAATTTGAGGTTTGCTACTAACGTTTAAATATAGTTCAAGAAAATGTTTAACTTCAGAGTATGACAAATCTGTGCCTTTTGTATAAAAGTCACAATCAACAAATTTAAACGAAGTGTCGCCTTTTGCGTAATTCAGAAAATCAGTTGTTGGTATGTACATTTCTGATAGGTTACACAACGTAAAACGAGATTCGTCTAACTGTTTTAGTTTCCATTCTTTCTTTATTATATCTTTAATTTTCTGGTTTGCATTGGCATAGACCAACTTGTATATATACTCAAAATCTTTTAATAATATTTCTTCTGTTGGAATGTCATTTTTCTTATAGCGAACAAGCAGAGTCTTTTCTAAATAGTCAGCCATGTCTGGCTCCTTTATTCCCATACCCCGGAAAAGGCTTTCATGTTTCTCAAAGATTTCCTTATCTAACACTTTACCGAAAGCGTCAGTTTCTACATCCTTAAAACCTGAATATGGAAGACAGACATTTGCATTCTTTTTATACAAATAATACGGACTTATCCATTCTCCATCTTGTGTTTTTGCTATAGAAGCAAATCTAAATTTGAGCTTGTTCCAAGAATCTACGGGGAATTTATACCATGTGTCGCTAATAGTTCTTGGTTCATCAGACCTCCATAAAACGCGTGCTTTGTCCTCTATATATGTAAGAAGTCTGTGAGCCCATTCCAATGGTTGGTTTGCCATGAAGGAATTTGAAATATGCTTTGCTAGGTATTCATTATCAAACGGCTTAATTTTTAATTCTGCTTCGACTTCCTTAAAATCAGATCTATATTGTTTTAAGTAAAGAAAATCCCTATCGTTGTTTTGGCATAATTGTGCAATCTGTGAAGAGGAAATCAAATTTTCCAAATCAATGGTTGCAGAAAACACATCGTTTATAGAAACATAACGCTTTGACCTATTAAGAAGCAGTTTATTATCTCTTACTTTTCTGAAATAACACTGTTTCAAATATGTGTCTCTGTATTCTGTTGATTTAATATTTAGAATATGGAATATGTTGTCGTTTATAAGAATGTTTTTGTCCGTAGTCGATATTTCGTTATCTTCCGATTCTAATAGTCTTGAATTCCTGCATTCACCAATTTCTTTAAGACACAACAAGGCATCAGCCGCTAATTCGGCAATGCAATTCAAGAACTTTTGATTTATATCCTCATAGCGTTTAATACTATCTCTATTGTCAACAAGTAAAAATGGAGCATGGCTTACAAAACAACTATCAAAGTGCTCACTTGTCGGGAAGAAACAATATATTTGTCCCTTTGCATCAATATCCAATGATCCGTCAGGGTTTACATAAAATCCAACACTTATATTGTACTTTCCTTTTATTGTATTGCTGTCACGATGGAACAGATACATTAACAGGTTCTTGTCGTATTCATGAATACGGCAAAATTCATATTTTATGCCATGACGTTCACCCGTTTGTATTACTTCTTTTGAGTACTCATGTATCGTTTCTTCTCCATCAATACACCAGGCTATTTTTTGAATATGAGGCAGAAACAATACAGGCATATTAAGATTCTGTAGTCTTTGTAGAATCTCTGGATATGCTTTCTCTGGGTCCTTAAAAGGTAGTTCAAAAAGAGTTTCGCCTGCATTGCGGAGTTTATGGTCGTTTTCTAATAATGTTGGAATAATATAGTTTTCTATCTTAAACCAAAAAGTATCGTCATATATGGATGGGGTATCTGTATATTGGAACACCGACTTAAAACCTACACCGAATTTACCTATAGTTTGTTCTTCATCTTCTTTTGTAGAACAACCTACAGATGTGATAGAATTGATATCTCCAATCTCTCCAGTTTGTTCTCTGGCATCTGTTATAGAGAATTGGCGTTTACCATTGTGTTTGAAGACCAATTTATCTCTAAATAATAGAATTCTTACGTTTGTTGCAGCTGTGTCATCTGCATTTTGTATCAATTCATATATAAAATGAGCTGTTTCAGGATATTTTTCAACAATACCCTTCCAAACCTTTATGTTAGTACGTTTCGAATAGGTTTTCCAGTCATCTTGTTTATCATTTACAAGAATCTTAAAGAGCCTTTCTTGTTCAGAATTTAAGGTATGTGTATTCTCATTCATATTCCACACTATTATTGTTTTTAAGGATCATTATCTTTTTCTATTTGGATTCTACAAATGTAGCACATTCTTTTGAATGATGCAACTAAAAGAAAATAAAATTTAGTAGCGAATTATGTTGCCAATCCGTTGTCAAATATATAAAAGCAAAAATCCTAACTGCTCAATATCAAGCAGTTAGGATTCTGTATGGTGCGCCTGAAAGGACTCGAACCTTCACGTCCTAAAACACCAGATCCTAAGTCTGGCGCGTCTACCAATTCCGCCACAAGCGCATTAGCGGATGCAAAGTTAGTGAAAAATGGTGAGACTGGCAAAATATTATGTGACTTTTATGATCCGCACCGGTCGGTGCGGATGCTCGTAACGGTCGATGCAGATGCTCGTAACGGTCGATGCGGATGCTCGTAACGACCGATGCGGATGGCAGAACTCTACTTCTTCAGCTCTTCGATGAATCGCTTCATCTCTGCCTCGTGTGCCTTTGCTTTGAGGAATAGGTGCCACTGGTTGCGGGCGCGTGTGAGGTTATGCTCGGCATACTGACACTTCCAGTAGTGGTCGCCCGAGAGGTAGTCCCAGAGGAAGCGCACGCACTGCATGTACGGGAAGAGCTCGGCGGCGTAGGGGAGGAGCGACACTTCGAGCGGTGTGAGGAAGCGCTGCGCCGACTCCAGGTAGCCGCGTGTGAACGCCTCGAAGATGTCCATGCGGAAATCGATCTTCTCGTACTCGGGCGAGTCTTCGGCAATGGTGTTGGCAGCGGTGCGCAGGAAGTCGCCGTAGTCGCTGACGAAGAGCGACGGCATCACGGTGTCGAGGTCTATCACGCAGAGCACCTTGCCCTGTTTGTCGAACATCATGTTGTTCACCTTCGTGTCGCAGTGGCACACGCGCTTCTGCAATTTGCCCTCGGCGAGGAGTCGTTCGCCCAGGCACATCTCGTCCATATACGCCTCAATCTCTTCTACGAACTGCTTCACGCTCTCAGCGCGTCCAACGGGGTCTTCGGCGTACACCTTGCGCAGCTGGTCGCGGCGTAGGCACATGTTGTGGAAGTCGGGGATTGTCTCGCCCAACTGGTCGGCTATGTAAGCCAGCCGCGCCTCGAAGTCGCCGAACGCCTTGCCTGCGTCGTAGGACGAGTCTGGTGTTACGGTTTCCATCGTCACGGCATCGCTGATGAATACCGACACGCGCCAGTAGCTCTCACCGTCGAAGAAGTAGGTCTTGCCCTCGGCGGTGGGCACGAAGCGCAGCACACGACGGTCGAGGTCGTCGACACCTTCCGCCTTCAGCTGCTCGCGGATGTGGTTGGTCACGGTCTCCACGTTGTGCTGCAGCATATCGACATCGGTGAAGATGTGGTGGTTGATGCGTTGCAGAACGTAGTCGGGGCGGTCTGTTTCAGCGGTCTGTATGCGGTATGTGTCGTTGATGAGTCCGTTGCCGAGTGGCTTGATGTCGCTCACGGTGCCCTCGATGAGGAATTTGCTGGTTATGTTGTTTAGATTGTTCATAGTTTTTATTATTTGATTTTTGCAAATTTACTGCTTTTTATTATAATAGATGATGTTATGGCGGCTTATTTCGCTTTTTTGCAGTAACTTTGTGGTGATAGACAAATAAAAAACTAATCATAATGCAATCAAAACAACAACTCCTTGCGCTTCTTGCGCTTTGTGCCTTGGGGTCTGCCAACGCTTTCGCCGAGCGGAACACCCCTTTGAAATATTGGTTCGACCGTCCGACGACTATGCGCGGACAGGCAGTGTGGCTCGCTTCGAGTCCCGACCGTATGCCTACCGAGCGCCAGTTGGTGCGTGCCGGCGACTTGGTGAACAACCCCGACCCCGAATGGGAGTCGCAGTCGCTGCCCATCGGCAACGGCAATATCGGCGGCAATGTGCTCGGCTCGGTTGAGGCTGAGCGCATCACGTTCAACGAGAAGACGCTCTGGCGTGGTGGTCCGAACACCTCGCGTGGTGCTGCTTACTACTGGGACGTGAACAAGCAGTCGGCTCATGTGGTGGGCGAGATACGCGAGGCGTTCACCAAAGGCGACTGGCAGAAGGCGGAGCTGCTCACACGCAAGAACTTCAACAGCGTGGTGCCCTACGAGGCTGATGCCGAGGAGCCGTTCCGCTTCGGCAGCTTCACTACCGCCGGCGAGTTCTACATTGAGACCGGACTCAGCTCAGTGGGAATGACCGGCTATCGCCGTGAGCTGTCGCTCGACTCTGCTCTTGCGAAGGTGAGCTTCTGCAAGGACGGCGTGCAGTACGAGCGCGAGTATTTCGTGTCGCATCCTGCCAACGTTATGGCGGTGCGCTTCGCTGCCTCGCAGCGCGGCAAGCAGAACCTCGTGTTCTCCTACGCTCCCAACCCCGTGTCGACGGGCGAGATGAAGGCGGACGGCACCGACGCGCTCTGCTGGCTGGCACGTCTCGACAACAACAGTATGGAGTACGCCGTGCGCATAAAGGCTGTGGCTAAGGGCGGCGTGGTGAGCAACGAGGGCGGCAAGCTCACGGTGAAGGATGCCGACGAGGTTGTGTTCCTCATCACTGCCGACACCGACTACCGACCCAACTACGACCCCGATTTCAGCGACCCGAAGGCTTACGTAGGTGTAGACCCTAAACAGACTACTGCCGACTGGCTCGCCAAGGCTGCCACAAAGGGCTATGCCTCGCTGCTCAACGAGCACTATGCCGACTATTCGGAGCTTTTCAACCGCGTGCGTCTGAACATCAACAACGCTTCGGTTGATGCCGACGACCTGCCCGTGAACCGCCGTCTTGAGGCTTACCGCCAGGGCAAGCCCGACTACTACTTGGAGCAGCTTTACTATCAGTTCGGTCGCTACCTGCTAATCTCGTCGTCGCGTGCCGACAATCTGCCGGCTAACCTGCAGGGCTTGTGGCACAACAACGTCGACGGACCGTGGCGTATCGACTACCATAACAACATCAATCTGCAGATGAACTACTGGCTGGCTTGCCCGACGGGACTCTCGGAGTGCGAGCTGCCGCTCTTAAACTTCATCCGCACGCTCGTGAAGCCGGGCCGTGTAACAGCGAAGTCGTACTTCGGCACACGTGGCTGGACAACGTCCGTATCGGGCAATATCTTCGGCTTTACATCGCCGCTCTCGAGCGAGGATATGTCGTGGAACTTCTCGCCGTTCGCCGGTCCGTGGCTCGCCACACACCTCTGGAACTACTACGATTTCACGCGCGACCGCCGCTTCCTCGCCGACAACTACGAAATACTGAAGGAGTCTGCCGACTTCGCGTCCGACTATCTCTGGCATCGCGCCGACGGCGTGTACACCGCCGCTCCGTCCACATCGCCCGAGCACGGACCGGTTGACGAGGGTGCTACGTTCGCCCACGCCGTGATACGCGAAGTGCTCCTGGATGCTGTTGAGGCTAACCGCGTGTTAGGCAAGAGTGCCAAGGAGTGCCGCCAGTGGGAGGACGCGTTGAAGCATCTCGCACCGTATAAGATAGGTCGCTACGGACAGCTCATGGAGTGGTCGACGGATATCGACGACCCGAAGGACGAGCATCGCCACGTGAATCATCTCTTTGGTCTGCATCCTGGTCGCACCGTGTCGCCCGTCACAACGCCCGAACTGGCTAAGGCGTCGCGCGTGGTGCTCGAGCATCGTGGCGACGGCGCAACGGGATGGTCGATGGGTTGGAAGCTCAACCAGTGGGCACGCCTGCACGACGGCAATCATGCCTACACGCTCTACGGCAATCTGCTGAAGAACGGCACGCTCGACAACCTCTGGGACACGCACGCTCCGTTCCAAATCGATGGTAACTTCGGTGGAACAGCCGGCGTAACCGAGATGCTTATGCAGAGCCACATGGGATTCGTCCACCTGCTGCCTGCACTGCCCGACGCTTGGGCTGAAGGCTCAGTGAGCGGACTGCGTGCCAAGGGCAACTTCACCGTGTCTATCAGCTGGAAGAACGGCAAGCTCGCTGAGGCTGAGATACTCTCCGGCTCGGGCGAACCCTGCGAGGTGCGCTACGGCGAGTCGGTGCTGAAGTTCAAGACAAAGCGAGGCGCAAGCTATAAGGTCGTGTTCTGCGAGAACAAGCTTGTAGGGGGTGCACTTGTCTCAAGTGCACCAACCAAGTAAAATACCAATTAGTTGGTGCACATTTTGCTCAGTTGGTGCACATTCTGTTCGGTTGGTGCACTTGAGACAAGTGCACCCCCTTAAGACAACAAAGGTCGAGCGAAATCGCTCGACCTTTGTTGTCTTTGTATTATTAATAGTCATACTCTTCGTTGCAGTGTATTATTAATAGTCATACTCTTCGTTGCTGTTGTCATCATACTCCCACGAGTCGAAGTAGATGCGCGACGACACATGTTTTGATGTGTTGCCATCGCCAGGCTTTGGGGTGTCTATTCCACCTTGTGAGCCAGAACCATCTACGCCCATAGAGCCAGCCATGATGCTTGTTGTTTCTATTTCCATCGTTGCTATCGATGGCTTTATATAATACTTTTTCATTGTGCTTTAGTATATTACTGGTTAAATGTTGCGTTGTTTACTTCACTACTACTTTCTTGCCGTTCTGAATGTATATGCCACTCTTCAGTGCGCGGAGTGAGTTGCCTACGCACTGTCCCTGCAGATTATACACAGGAGCGTTGCTTTCCTCAGTGTCGAAGATAGTGTCGAGCGATGTTGGTGTTCCGTCGAGGTTAGCGCGCAGTTTCTTGATGTCGGTGCCTTGTGGCACGATGAAGTATGCACGCAAGCCACCGATAGTACGAGCATCGATATCGTCAATCGGATAGTAGAAGAGGTCGTTGTCGCCAAGGAAGAGTTCAGTCTTGTCGGTCTTCAACAATATCTGGTTGTAGATGCCCTTCATCTGCACTGTGCTTGCATCGCCTACAGCCTGCGGGTTGCCGTTCTCGTCGAGTCCTGTTGCCACCATGCTTACTCCCTCGAATGTCGGGTTCTTCACAACGGCGTTGCCAGGCTTCATGATGTACGGCTTGCCAGCCTCGATGTTGTCTACAGTTGCGAAGTACACAATGTTGTTGTTGCAGTTGCCTTCGTATGTGCGGAGCTGTGTGCCCTCGCCGAAATACTGTGCCACCTGCTCCGCATCAAGTGCGAACGGCACGCAGAATGTGTTCCAGTAGTCTTTGCTGATTGTGCGCTGCAGCGTGACGTTAGCGTATGCACAGTCCTCGATGACGTTTTTGGTCTTTGTCTCGTCCATTGTGTATTCCTTAGGAATAAGTATTGTGACGATGATTTGTATGGCGCGAACTTGAGCAATAGCCTTGAACTCAACTTCCTTAGCAGAACCCTCCCAAACACCATAGTTAGGATCTGTACAAGTGTAGTTATTGTCCGTCATGGAAGTCAGTTTCTTCAACGAATAATTACTTAAAGAATTATTGCTGCCAATAAACTCAATCTTCGTGATTTTACCAACCTTGGTAGAGATTGTTGTGGAACTGTTCTGATACAATCTGTAAGTATATTCAGTGCCAGTTATTGCTGCGAATGCTGCATTCGTACCATGTATTGTTACGACATCCTGCACTATTTGGTCTTCTTTGCTATTTCCTGTTTGTGTTCCTTTGTGCAGACCTGCGATAAATGTGAATGTCTCGTCCTGCTTTGTGCTGTCGAACACCTTCAGCGTGCATTTCGTCTCTGTCTCCTTATAGGTGTCGTTAGCAGCACCGATTGCGGTGATGGTGTATATGCCACGCTTAGAAATAATAACGTCGCCGGTTGATGCATCTATCTCAACATCTTTGTCTTTAGGAGATATAGTGTAGGTTACTTTGAGGTTGTTAGGGTTCTGCAGCACATTTGCTGCGTTGAATGTTACAATACCGTCTGTTGCTTTTGCTAAATCTTTGCTGTAGCTCTCTGCTGCGAACTTGAAGTCGGCATCAGGTGTGCGATTGTCTTCAATCACGAGTTTGTAAGACGCAGTGCCTGCTGCATACTTGTCTGTAGCAGCCGATGTGGCGGTGATGGTCACCTCACCTGTCTTGTACAAGCGGATTCTATTGCCCTCAACCTTTGCGGTTGCGTCGTCCGAGCTTGTGTATGTGATAGCAGATGCGTCAAGGTCTTCAGGCTTGGTGATGGTCTGAAGGTCAATAGTGCCCACTACTAACTCCTTTGTTACAGTTGCCTCGGCGAATGAGAGGGCAGGATTGTCTTTTATGATAAGAGCACTCAGTTCAATCTTTTGGATTTGAGTATAGTTGGCACCTGATTGTATCGTGAAAGTTGCTGTTGGTGACGGAAGTTCGATGCTGACAGTTTTTAGTGATTTGTTTACTTCTGCTTTTGCATCTGTGAGTTCCGCACTATAAAGTTGTGGAGTGTTATCTGTTTCATACGTAACAACCACTTTATATCCGGATGGGAACGATGAGAAAGTTGGAGAAACAATTTTTCCTTTCTTCGTTTTAGCCATCTGAATGGAATTATTGTTGAACATACATTGTGTTAGAGTGAAAGTGTAATCTTTGCCAGCAACACTCTTTAATTGGCGTGGTGTGTTATCGTTGTTATTATACGTATCACCGATAAGTGATTGATTGTATTTTGAACAATCGAATACGATAGTACTTTCATCTATTTTTTGCTGATTCGTAATCTGATACGTAGCAGTAGAGCCAGAGTATTGTGTTGGGTCTGCAGGTGTGAATGTGGCAGTGATGGTTGTAGTGCCATATACAGATGGGTTGATGGTTACTGCGCCAGTCGTGGGGTCGACAGTAGCCACTGCGTCGCCCGATGCTGCGTATGTGATAGTGCCGGCAATGTTGTTAGCTTCGGTAGCGGTGTAGCCCGTGAAGTCTGTGCCAGCGTCAGTCTTGCCTTCGGTAAGAGTGACGTCGGTGCCGTTAAAAGAGAGAGAAGTAGCGGTGTGGTTGTCTTTGTTTTCGACAAAGTATGAGTCGGTAGATGTTTGGTAGGTGTCTGTTTTAGGTAGAGTGGCTGTGATAGTAGCCTTGCCAAACTTGGTGTTGGTGAATGTCAGTTCGCCGGTTTTAGAGTCAACGGCTACGATGTCTGCAGCATCGCTTGTATATTCAATAAGGTTAGACAAGTCGGTGTTGTCGTCGCTCTTTGTAGCAGTAGCTGTAGGCGTGGTAAAATCCTCAAGCGTGCCATTGGTGAATGTGAATGTCTTGCCGGAATTGGTGCCAAAGGTGGTAGTGGTGGCAGGGGTGGTAGCTGCTTTTTCCCAAACAATGGTAATTTTGTCTATGTAGATAGTTCCCTTATTAGATTTAAAACCAATGAATTTATATGCTTTGTCAGGAGTGATTGTTACCGCTGTTTTGCTGTTATCAACATTTTTGATTAGTTCACCAGCAGCAGAGCCAAATAGATCGTCAGCAGTAGTGTATGCTGTGTTTTTGCCATAAATGCCAAGAGTATTAGAATTAGCACTATTAAAATTGATAGTGATAGATTTTATTGTACCACTTGATGCTGATGTTATTATACCTGTATAGAAACCCTTTGTATCTTTTTTAGCTTTTATTTGAATACCTTTTGGGTTATTACTATCAATAAATGCAGCACCATCATAACTTGCACCAGACGATAATGTTTTTGTTGCAAATTTTTGGTAACTTTTTGTAGAAACGTTTAATGTGGTTGCGGTCAACTCATCCGTTACCGTTTCTTGAGCATACCCCCCCACCGTACACACAATCGTGAGCAGTGTGAGCATAAAAAATCGTAAATGTTTAGTCATAATATGTAATTTTTAATGTTATAGGCTTGTCGTTATGTCGTTAAAATTACGAGCGTTGTAGTTGAGATAAGGGATGTTGTTTCTTATGAATGCAAAATTACATCTAATGTTTTGTATTTGTATTAAAATAATGTTTAAATAATTTAAAAAGGGTATGGCAAGAATGCCATACCCTCCTATTATTACTCATAAACCCAGTAGCCGGTGGTCTGCTGCTGTGCTGTGCCGTCCTTAGCCGGAGCAGCTGCAGCGGATGTTTTGCGGAAGTAGCCTACGAGTGTTACGTCGAAGATGAGTGTGGAGTAGGCTGCGCCCGGCGTGGCTGACGAGCCGTATGCCAGCTGATGGGGCATGTACACGAGCCATCTGTCGCCGATGTGCATGTTCTGCAGTGCTGTGGCGAAGCCTTTCACCACGCCGCTCACGGCGAAGGTGCGTGGCTTCATCGTGCTGAGGTTGTACTCGCCTTGCCACGACTTGTCGAAGACATAGCCCTCGGCGTAGCTTGTGGATGGCAGCAGACGGCCGCTGTAGTGCACCTTCACCGAGTCGGTGAAGAACGGGCAGCCCGAGCCCGTGCCAGCGTTGAGCACGTTGGCAAGCACGAAGTCGTAGCTATGCGTAGCCACCTGGTCGTTGAGGCTCCATGAGCGCAGCACCTTCCAGTCGGCAGCACCACCCGCCACCAGCTGCTTCACCTCGGCATACTTCTTGTCGTAGTATGCCTCGTTGGTCTTTCGCCAGTTGGGGAACTCCTCCTTCTCGTTGTCGGTCTCGCTGCACGACGACAGGCTTGCTGCGAAGACGGTCGTCATGGCGAGGAGTATGAATAAATAGTATTTCTTCATTTAGTATGTTTTTACTGCAATTTCTTGAGCAGGCTTGTGATGCTCACCTTGTCCTCGATGATGCTGAGGAGCTGGTCGATGCTCACGCGTTCCTGCTCCATTGTGTCGCGGAAGCGGAGTGTCACGGTGTTGTCCTGCAGTGTGTCGTAGTCGACGGTCACGCAGAACGGTGTGCCCACTGCGTCCTGACGGCGGTAGCGCTTGCCGATGGTGTCCTTCTCGTCGTAGCTTGTGTTGAAGTGGAACTTCAGGTTGTTCACAATCTCGCGAGCCTTCTCGGGCAGTCCGTCCTTCTTAACGAGCGGTAGCACGGCGAGTTTTGTCGGCGCGAGTGCGGGCGGGAGCATGAGTACGACGCGTGTCTCGCCGTTTTCGAGCTGCTCCTCCTTATAAGAGTGGCACATCACGCTGAGGAACATGCGGTCTACGCCGATAGATGTCTCGATGACGTACGGAGTGTACGACTCCTTAGTCTGCGGGTCGAAGTACTTGATTGAGCGGCCCGAGAACTTCTCGTGCTGCGAGAGGTCGAAGTTGGTGCGGCTGTGTATGCCCTCTACCTCCTTGAAGCCGAACGGCATGTGGAACTCGATGTCGGTAGCGGCGTTGGCGTAGTGAGCCAGCTTCTCGTGGTCGTGGAAGCGATAGTTCTCGGCGCCGAAGCCAAGAGCCTGGTGCCACTTCATGCGCAGCTCCTTCCACTTCTGGAAATACTCGAGCTCGGTGCCCGGCTGTACGAAGAACTGCATCTCCATCTGCTCGAACTCGCGCATACGGAAGATGAACTGGCGTGCCACGATCTCGTTGCGGAACGCCTTGCCGATCTGTGCGATGCCGAACGGAATCTTCATGCGGCCCGTCTTCTGCACGTTGAGGTAGTTGACGAAGATGCCCTGTGCTGTCTCCGGACGGAGGTACACCTTGTTAGAACCGTCGGCTACGGAGCCCATCTCTGTAGAGAACATGAGGTTGAACTGGCGCACGTCGGTCCAGTTCTTTGTGCCGCTGATCGGGTCTACGATCTCCTCGTCTATGATGATCTGCTTCAGCTCGGCGAGGTCCGGACCCTGCATAGCCTCTGTATAGCGTGCGTGGAGAGCGTCGCGCTTCTGCTGGTGCTCGATTACGCGTGCGTTTGTAGCGCGGAACTGTGCCTCGTCGAAGCTCTCGCCGAAGCGCTTGCGTGCCTTGGCAATCTCCTTCTCGATCTTCTCGTCGTACTTCGCAATCTGGTCCTCGATGAGAACGTCGGCACGATAGCGCTTCTTTGAGTCGCGGTTGTCGATGAGCGGGTCGTTGAATGCGTCTACGTGTCCGCTTGCCTTCCAGATAGTAGGGTGCATGAAGATGGCAGAGTCGATGCCCACGATGTTGTCGTGGAGCAGCACCATGCTCTTCCACCAGTATTGTTTGATGTTGTTCTTCAGTTCTACACCGTTCTGTCCGTAGTCGTACACTGCAGCCAGTCCGTCATAAATCTCGCTACTTGGGAATACGAAACCGTACTCCTTACAGTGACTCACGATTTTCTTGAAAACGTCTTCTTGTGCCATTTTTATATGTGTTTTATTATAATTTTAGTTGCAAAGTTACGCTTTTTTGATTAATTACGTAGCGTTTAAGGAGTTAAATGTTATGAAACGGTTGTTTTGCGGTGGTAGTTGTGTGGTGTTGTAGTGGTGGTTAAGTCATCGGACGGCGGACGGAATCCGATTGGGTGGCGTACGGAATCTGATCGGGCGGCGGACGGAATCTGATTGGGTGGCGTACGGGATCCGATCGGGTGGCGGACGGAGCACGATGGTAAAAGTTGTGCTAATTAGGGAATTTCCCATTACCGATTAGGGAAAATCCTTTTGGCTTGCAGTAACAAAAGCATAACTTTGCAAGCGAAAGGAAACCTCAAGGGGGCAGTCAAGGGGGTGCAGTTGTCTCAACTGCACCAACAGAATAGAAAGCTCTGTTTGTGCACATCTTGCTTTGTTTGTGCACATCTTGCTTTGTTGGTGCACTTGAGACAAGTGCACCCCCTGGGAGGCATTCCCTTTAAAATAAGTATAACTTTTAAAAACAGAGATATTATGAAACGGTTATTCGCAACAATAGTAATGGTGCTTGGCTTCGCGGTAGCAACCAGCGCAATGAGTTACAGTCAGGCACGCGAACAGGCGTTGTTCCTCACCGATAAGATGGCTTACGAGCTGAACCTCACCGACGACCAGTATGAGGCGGCTTACGAGATAAACCTCGACTATCTGCTCAGTGTCAACTCCGACGACGAACTCTACGGCGACTACTGGCGTTGGCGTAACATCGACTTCAGCTATGTGCTCCTTGACTGGCAGTACCGTATGTTCTGCGAGGCAGCTTACTTCTATCGTCCGCTCTATTTCAGTGCAGGCGTTTGGCACTTCGCTATATACGCTCGCTATCCGCACCGCGACTACTTCTACTTCCATCGTCCGACGGTGTACGTGAGCTATCGTGGCGGCCACTCGTGGCGTCAGAACAACGGCAGCTCGTGGTACAGCGGCAGAACATTCGGTTCGCGCCGTGGTGGCGATGCCCACTTCGGTATGCGCGACGGCTTCAAGCGCGGCGACTACGGACGTGGCAACCGCCAGTCGTTCGGCTCGCGTGGCAACCGTAGGGTAGAGAGCAGAGGTAACAGCGACTTCGGCTCGCGCCGCGACAACAGCGGAAGCGGTTTCGGCTCGCGCAGCTCGTCGGGCTTTGGCTCAAGTCGCAGTTCGTCGGGATTTGGTTCAAGTCGCAGCTCGTCGGGCTTCGGTTCAAGCCGTGGCTCTGGCTTTGGCAGTCGTGAGAGTAGCACGCGCACAACGGTGCGTCAGCCCGAGGGCAATAGAGGCTTTTCAGGCAGCAGCTTCGGCTCACGCCGCGACAACTCGTCGGGCTCGTCAGCCCCACGCTCAACGTTCAAGCCGTCGGGCTCGTCAAGAAGTGGTGGCTTTGGTTCGCGCAGATAATTTATAGGGGGTGCACTTGTCTCAAGTGCACCAACAAAGCGGAATGGTTATTTGCCAAATTATAAAGTTAGATAAGTTGGTGCACCTTCTGCTTGGTTGGTGCAGTTGAGACAACTGCACCCCCTAACTGCACCCCCTATACTTACTTCCTCATGCTCTGCTCCTTGCGGTATTGCGTTGGCGACATGCCGAGGTGGCTCTTCGTGAACTTGCCGAAGAACGAGAGGTTGGGGAAGCCCAACAGCTCCGATATCTCTTTGATGGAGAGGTTAGAACGGCGCAGATACTTTTCTATCGCCTTCACCGTGTAGCTGTGTATCCAGTCGAGCGCCGTGCGCCCCGTCACCTGTTTCGTGATGTTCGAGAGATACTTCGGCGTGATGCACAGCTCCTGCGCATATTTCTTCACGGGCTGCATCCTGCCGTTGTTCGCCGACAGCATCTCGATGAAGCGCTGGAAGAGCAAGTTGGCCTGCTTGAGATTGCCCCCTTCGATGCTATACTCCACGTAGGGCGTGATGATGGCGAACAGCTCGTAGATGGAACTTTGCAGCAAGCAGTGCATAATCTCCTTATGATAGAAACCATGCGGATTCTTTATCTTGTGTGCAATGATGGCGTAGTACTTCAGGAACATCTGTTGGCGTTCCTCGTTGAGGTGGATTACGGGGTTGTGCGATACGTAACCGAGCAGATTAAGATAGTCGCGGTTCACCTGCACACTGGCTTGGGCTGCCTTGCTCGACACGCCGACACTTTTCGAGTCGTAGTCGGGCGATACCATCACGTTGTCCCACGTGCTGCTGGGCAGACTGATAATCACGTCGCCCGCCTTTGCGGTATATGCGTTGGAGTTGGTTTCAAACTGTATGCGACCCTTTGTGCAGTAGACCATCATAATCATATCAAACTTGAACGTGCCGTCTACCTGCAGCACCTTGTCGATGCCGTCGAGCACAACCATGTCGCCATCTATGTAGTCGGCATTGCCGTAATGAGCGATGAGCCCCATGTCAATCTTCAGTTCTGTCATTTCGTTAGCCATTATGTTTCGTAATTAAGATTCGTATGCAAAGTTATTTTGTCATCCGCAAAGGTAGTCATTATTTCCATACCGATATTATTCCGTTTTGCCGATTTTGTATTCTTTAAGTCAGATTTTATAAAATTATTACGCCTAACGCTGGTTATGAATAATGTAAAGTAGTAGAAAAAGATGTAAACCGATCATTAGATGACAGAAAAGTTGTAACTTTGCACGAACATTAGGCAATTAGTAAGCAAATACATATAAATAAAAACAAAAATAAGAGAAAATGAATGTAGCTATTGTTGGTGCGAGTGGCGCCGTAGGACAGGAGTTTCTGCGCATCCTCGCCGAGAGAGAGTTCCCCATTGACAATTTAGTGTTGTTTGGTTCTGAGCGTTCGGCTGGAAAGAAATACACGTTCAAAGGTAAGGAGTATGAGGTGAAGCTCTTGCAGCACAACGACGATTTCAAGGACATCGACGTTGCGTTCACATCGGCTGGTGGTGGCACCTCTAAGGAGTATGCCGAGACTATCACTAAGTACGGCGCAGTGATGATCGACAACTCGTCAGCGTTCCGCATGTGCGACGATGTGCCATTGGTAGTGCCAGAGTGCAATGCCGAGGATGCTCTGAAGCGTCCGCGTGGCATCATCGCCAACCCTAACTGCACCACTATCATGATGGTGGTAGTGCTGAAGCCGCTGGAGCAGCTCAGCCACATCAAGCGCATACACATCGCCAGCTACCAGAGCGCATCGGGCGCAGGCGCAGCAGCCATGGCAGAGCTGCAGGAGCAGTATCGCGAGCTGGTGAACAACGAGCCGGTGAAGGTGGAGAAGTTCCCGCACCAGTTGGCGTATAACGTCATCCCGCAGATTGATGTCTTCACCGACAACGGATACACCAAGGAGGAGATGAAGATGTTCAACGAGACACGCAAGATCATGCACAGCGACGTGCGCTGCTCTGCGATGTGCGTGCGCGTCAGCTCGCTCCGCTCTCACTCCGAGTCGGTATGGATTGAGACCGAACGCCCCATCAGCGTCGAGGAGGCTCAGAAGGCAATCGCTGCGGCTCCGGGATGCACACTGAAGGACGACCCGCAGAACCTCGTCTACCCGATGCCGCTGGAGACAGCCGGCAAGGACGACGTGTTCGTAGGACGCGTGCGCAAGGATCTCGCCGACGACTGCGGACTCACGTTCTGGCTCTCGGGCGACCAGATTCGCAAGGGTGCTGCGCTCAACGCGGTGCAGATCGCTGAGTACCTGTATAAGGTGGGCGACCTGAAGTAAGCGGTTCTCCCACAGATTTATTCTGCTGAGATATCCTCCCACAGATTTATTCTGCTGAGATATTCTCCCACAGATTCCACGGATTTTCACAGATGGGACTTACACAAAGAACTCCCACAGAATTCACGGAATTCACAGAAGCTTCTTAGGAGGGTATGGCATCCTTGCCATACCCACGCCTTCGGCATAATCCTCCCACAGATTCCACGGATTTTCACAGATTGAACTTATACAAAGAACTCCCACAGAATTCACGGATTTTCACAGATGTGACTTATACAAAGAACTCCCACAGAATTCACAGAAGTTTAGGTGCATTTATTGCAGTGTGAGTATGGCAGGAATGCCATACCATCCTATATATCTGTGTAAATCCGTGAAATCTGTGGGAGTTTTCTCTATAAGTACTTCCGTGGATTCCGTGAATTCTGTGGGAGTTTTTCTCTATAAGTACTTCCGTGAATTCCGTGAAATTTGTGGGAGTTTTTCTCTATAAGTACTTCCGTGAAATCCGTGAAATCTGTGGGAGTTTTCAGTTCCCTCTATTCTGTGGGAGCGTTAGAACTTGAGTTTCACGCTTGCACCAGCCATTACCCAGATGCCCGGCTGCTTCACGTTGCCCAGGTCGTAGTAGTGGTGGTTGGTGATATTGTCAGCCTTTACATATATATTGTATGTAGGCGCAGACCACTGCAAGCGCACATCCACCTTTGTGTACGGATGATAACCGTTCATGCGCTCCTGCCAACGCAGCGCCCACGATGCCGTGAGCTGTCGCCAGATGCGATGGTCAACCTGCAGCGTAGCCTTGTGGCGCAGATACTCTAAGGCGTAGAGCGAACCGAAGACATCGCCATCCGTAGAGTGCTTCTGATGAATGAACGCATAGCCAGCCTTTATGCGCGTGATGAAGAACTTCGGCAGCAACTCCTGCAGGTGCAGCGCAGCATCAACGGAGTAACCCATGTTGTCGAGCTTGCCGATGTTCATAGCCTGATACTTCTTGCTCTCAGCCGTAGGATACACCCAGTCGATGATGTCCGTACCCTTCGAGTAGAACCCGCTCAGCATTGCCTCGAAGCCGTGCGTGCGGTAGCGCGTGCCCACCTTGAACGCCTCGTTCTTCTCCGGTCGCAGCGCAATGTCGCCCTGCTGCACCGAGTTGCTGGTATAAAGGTCGGTGTACGTAGGTACGCGCAACGCGCGGTTCCACGAAGCATACACCTTCCACTCGTCGTTCGGACGGTAGCTCACGTCCACACCAGGGTAGAGGCGGAACTTGCCGTCAAGCGCCGTGTTGCGGTTGGCGAGCAAGCCAGCCGACAGCGTGAAGCCGCCCACGATGACGTTATGCTCGAGGAATAGACTCGTGTTGGTGCGCTCGCCGAGTCGGTTGTACTTGCGGTCGGTGCCGCTGATAGACACCCATTTGTCCTCCGGCTGCACATCGCCGTACGCCGTGCTGAGGATATGCTCGCGACGCACGTCCACGCCAGCCGCCGTCTTGCCGAGCAGCCACGAGGTATGAGCGTTGAGCGAGCCGCCGTAGGTGTCGAGACGGTGATAGTTCTCGCCGGCAGCAGCACCCTCCTTGCCCTTTATAAGCTGGTAGTGGTCCACATCCTTATGCCAGTAGACCATCGGCGTAAGCACGAAACGCTCGTCAGCCCACGGCTTTATCTCCGCCTGTGCCGACGCAAGGAAACGGCGTGTAGCCTCAAACTGATTCTTGAACTTCGCACTGTAGAACGTAGACGCACCGAAGTCCTGCGACGAGAAGCCACCCTGCCACTGCATGTCTACGTAGCGCGACTTCCAGCTGCCCGTGTAGTAGGCGCGACGACGACGGAAGTCGCTGTTCTCCGTACCTCCATCGCTCTGCGTGTAGCCACCGCTCAGCTTCTGACGCACCGCACCCGTAGCAAGATTAACGCTTGCGTCGCCACCGAACGAGCCGAACGAACCGCCCTCGGCAGCCACCGTCACGTTGCTCTCGGCATCGGCACGCGTTACGATGTTGATGGCACCACTGAACGCCGACGAACCGAACACACGTGCCGAAGCACCCTCGAGAACCTCGATGCGCTCAATGTCGGAAAGCGAAACTGGAAAATCGGCAGCGTTGTGACCCGTCTGTGCACTCGAAAGGTTCATGCCATTCAATAGAATGGTGATCTGGTCGAACGTGCCGCCGTTGATGGAGATGTCCGTCTGTACACCAAAGCCCCCGCGCTGACGGACATCCACGCCCGGGACTAACTTTAAAATGTCGTTGACACTCGCTGCTTCCGCACGCTGAATGTCGTCGCGCGAAATGACAGCCACAATCTTTGCCGACTGCAATGCAGTGAGCGGAGCACGCGAACCCGTTACGAGCACCTCGTCGAGCTTCACCTCCTCACGGCTCAATGAGTCGAGAGCCAGAGCCGACGCTACAGGCTTCGTGCTGATGCCATCTGCCTTGGCGTTGGTGAGCGTAGCCACACTGAGCGTGCAGATGAGCACCTCGCGACCCAGGCAGCTGAAAAGAGCGTAGCTGCGGTGCGTGAAGTGCTTGAAATGCAATGCCACAGGGCGTGCGTTGAAATTGTTTTTGAACATAAAAAATATAAATTGTTAATGATGAAAGGGGCGTTTTGAGCGTGCAAAGTTAGTATAAACTCGGCAAATTACAAAATAAGCAGGCACGTTTTTCACCTACTCGTACACGCCGTACACCATGTAGCTGCCGTCGCCACGCAGCGTGATGCTCTCGCCCGTTGCCTCGTTGAGCGTGCCCTGCCACATCGCTGCGAACGCATACGGCTGCCAGCGCAGACCGTCGCCCTCAAGGTGCGAGCACGTGAGGTTGAAGATGCTCACTTGCTGTCCGGCAAAGGTGGCAAGTTCCGTTGTGCCGGAAGCCGAAAGGAACACGCCGTGGTCGGTAGCCATCAACGCCGCGACGTGCATCTCGCGACGATAGAAGTCGAGCAGCGATATGTTGCCTAATGTGTGGTCCTCGCGCTTGCCCGTAGCTCCGACGTAGGCAATGCGGCGACATCCACGCTCCACGCAGAAGCGCGTTGCCTTCGTAAGGTCGTTGTAGTCCTGCTCCTCCACCTTATATATAATGTCGCGGTGCGCTGTCAAGAACTCCTGCGACATCGAGTCGCAGTCGCCTATAATCGCCGTCGGCATGTATCCGCGTCGTATCAGTTCTTCGCCAGCCGAGTCGCACGCCACAAGCATCCGTGCCTGTTCAATGAGCGTGAGCGGCACGGCATGAGTGGGGAAGTCGCCACCGGCTACGACGACCGCATCGAAGCCGTCCGGCTGTAGCGATGCAAAGCTTTTGGGAGTTTGTGGTTGGTTGCACATGTTTATTATGTTTTAGTTGGCAGTGGTTGTTCGTCAACTGTACACTTTGTTTTGAGCAAGCAAAAGTACGCAATAAAAAGCACTTTCTATTGCTTTTTTCTTTATATTTGCAGCATCAAATCAAACTATTCATCTATTATTCTATTATGGCAGAAACCTCGAATACTCCGCACGTGCTGAAATCGCAAGCCAATTGGGATGCGCTCTATTTCTATCAGAAGTCGGATGTGATATATCAGCTTGCGTTCGCCTTCTGTGAGCGCTTTATACATTTATACAAAGACCGCACGCGCGACCAAGTGATACAGGCAGCACGTTCGTGTAAGCAAAATATAGTGGAAGGCTTGGCGGACGGTGTCGCCTCCACGGAGATGCAACTGAAGCTACTCAACGTGGCTCGCGCTTCACTGAAGGAGTTGCGCGAGGACTTTGAGGACTATATAAAGTCGCGTCACCTACAATTCTTCGTTAGCGGTGAACCGCGCTACGCTGATATGCTCAACTATTGTCGCTATCATAATCGCCTGTCCGATTATGAGCCGTTCTTCGCGCAGTGGACTGACGAGCAAATGTGCAACTATGCCATCACGCTCTGCCACTTCATTGACCGGATGATGATGTCGTTCTTGAAGAAACTGGAGCAGGAGTTTATCACTGAGGGCGGCATAAAAGAGCGTATGCACCGCGCTCGCACCGGATATCGCCAGCAGCAAGACGAGCGTTTGAAACAGCTGGAGGCAGAGCTGCCGCGTCTGAAGCAAGCCCTCGCTGAGGCGCAGGCGGAGGCTGCGAAGTGGAAGGCTGCCTTTGAGGATCTAAAGCAAAGAGCGCTAAAGATGTATTATGAAAAGGAAGAGGAGATAAAGAGACTGAAGGAATTGCTGGGGGAGGAGAATCTATAGCTTTTATAGACGTTTTAGGTATTCTATAAACTCTAGACATTCTAGATGTTCTAGAGTTTCTAGATGTTCTAGATTCTCTATACCTGCACCTTTTTCGCAAGCCCCTTCCACTTCCAATATCCCATGACCGCTATCACCACGTATAGCCCATAGAGCCCAGCCTTGAACGGTATGCCCTTGACCACGTACAGATAGCAGCAGACAACGTCGACGGCTATCCAGAAGAGCCACTGCTCAACATACTTGCGTGCCAATGCCCATAAGCCGACGAAGCTCAGAGCGTTGGTGAAAGCATCGAGCAAGGGAACCGTACTGTTGGTGTAAGCCACCAAGACATAATATGTGGCAGCCCAGGCAAGGAAGAAAAAACCGAGCGTGCGCAAGATGAGGCGGCGAGGAAAAAACGTTATAGGAAGCTCTTCGGAAGAACTGCTAACCGCGCTTGCGCCTTCTTTCTTATCAGAGCTAACCGCGTTTGCAGCTTCTATCTTATCAGAGCTAACCGCGCTTGCGCCTTCTTTCTTGTCAGAGCCTTTGCGTTTAATCATTGCCTTCCATTTCGCTCCGAACTTCCACACGGCATAGCCGTATATTGCGGCAAGCGTGTAGTAGACAGCCATGCCGGCATCACCATAGAGACCGTGGCTCCAGTAGAGGTAAATGTCCATGGCTGGCATCACGATGCCTACAACCCACAGCGCGATGCTCGCACGGTATTCGAGAACGAGATAGATGAGCCCGAGGATTGTTGTGACGATGTCGAGCCAATGAGTGAAGAGAAAATCTGTCATTTTATCAAAAAAAAACAGCCCCTCCCCGATTGGGGAGGGACGAGGTTTTAGAACTTCAGTGTTACGGTTCCCATGCAGTTGAAACCAGCCATTGGGATGTAAGCCACGGTAGAGTTGCGCTTACCCTGGTTGTACCAATCGTAGTATACGTAGCCAGAAGCTGCATAGTGGCGGTTGAATATATTGTTGAAGTCGGCACCGAGCACAATCTGCTTCAAGCCAAGCATACGCTTCGCGAAGTTGAATGTGTACGAAGCGTTCACGTTAGTCTGCGAGTAGCAGGGCAGTGAGCGATCAGAACTCTCGGTGTTGTCGAGATACTGCTTGCTGACGAAGTTGGTGTGCCATGTGGCGCGGAAACCAGCGAAGTGAACATCTACGAAGCCGTTGAGGATAGCCGACGGCGAGAAAGCAATGGTAGAGCTCTTGTATGTGTTCCATACGGCAGTACCATCCCAGCTCTCGACACACTCCTTGAAGTTCTGCAGACGGTTGCGGCTCAGCGCGGCGTTACCCTCTACAGAGAGCCATGAGAGTGGGCTCCAGCCTGCTGACAGCTCAGTACCGAGACGATAAGAGTCCTTGATGTTGCGTGTCAGTGCCTCGCCGATGTCGCTCTTCTCACCAGTCATCACGAACTGGTTGACGTACTTCATGTAGTAGAAGTTGACACCTGCGAACCAGTTCTCGCCCTGATACTGATAACCCCACTCGATGTCGAGCAGACGCTCGGGCGACGGATTGCCGTAGCCGATGTTGTCGGTGAAGTTGTTGCGCTCCGGTTCGCGGTTGGCGTAGGCGATAGAAGCGTAAACCTTATGTCCGTTAGCGTCGTAGCTGATGCCAGCCTTCGGGTTGACGAAGAAGTAGTTCTCGTTGATGTTGATGCTCTGGTTCTTGTAGTTGCCGTCGGCACCCTGCTCGAAGTGGTCGTTGATGCCGTCGGTCTGATAGTTGACATAGCGCATCTGCATATCGAGGAACCAGTTCCAACCCTTGCCGAACTTGCGGTTAGCCTTGAAGAACCAGCTCCAGTCGTTCTTATCTGCGTCAGAGTCGTAGTACTTGTAGCGACCATTAGTGAAGTACTTTTCCTCGAGAGTCTTGTCAGCTATGTATGTCACCTTGCCCCAGTGGTTGCAACGGAAGAGCTGCATACTAAGACCGCCCGTAACATCCCACAGAGCATCCTTGTAGTTCACGTTGTAGAGAGCGCCATAGTTGTTCTGTGTGAGTCCTTTCTTGCGTATAGCGTCCGACTTCACGAGCTTCAGTTCGCCGTCCTTTACGTACATCTCGTTGATGCCAAACTTAGACGCCAACTTTGTGTTCTGCTTGAACTCGTTATAGTAGCCGTAGCCGTATGTGTAGTGAGCTGTTACGGAGTGGCTCCAACGGTCGGTAGGCTGCCATGTGAAGTTGAGGATGTTGTGGCTCTGCTCGAAGTTGTCAGTAGTCTGATCCCAGTATGAGCCGTCGCGCATCTTGTAACGCTCTGTTGTAAGTGGCTGACTTGGGTCGGGTGCCCAGTTAGCGTCCATCGGGATGTTGAGCGACTCGTAGAGCGGGTTGAACTTGCCCAATCCATGCTTCCACATATCCTTATAGCTCTTGATGCCCCACGCCTTGAGGTCGGTGTCGCCGTCGTAGTTACATGCCGGTACGCCGTTCCATGCCTGACCGGTGTGCTCGAAGTTGCCGATGTTCTTATACGAAATCTTGAAGCGGTCGCCGAACCATGTCAGTCCGCCGTAGTACGAACCCGAGCGTCCGCTTGTGCCGTGGATGTATCCGTCGGTATTGGTCTCGTGGTAAGCACCGTCGAGTACGAGGTGATTCCAGAGCAGACCCGTTGAGAACTTGCCGCCAAAGCGGTATGTGTTGAACGAACCGTAAGAGCCAGTAACCTCTACGGTTGGCTTCAGCGACGGTGCAGCTGTAGCAAGCGACACCGCACCACCGAAGGCTCCGTCGCCGTTGGTTGATGAACCGATGCCACGCTGAATTTGTGCGCTACCCATGAGGGCTGCATAGCTGTTCATGTTTGCCCAGAACACGCACTGGTCCTCAGGCGAGTTGAGAGGCACACCGTCTACCGTTACGTTGATGCGGCTACCGGCAGCACCACGCATACGCATATAAACAGTACCAGTACCCACGCCGTTCTCGCTCCATGCAAGCACGCCCGGTGTGCGGGCGAAGAGCATAGGCAGCTCTCTACCAGAGGTAGCGAAGCGCTCAAGCTCAGGCTTATTGATGTTTTCTACTGCAAATGGTGAACTCTTCGGGGCTCTTACAGCCTTTACTACCACCTCGTTGAGGTTGTTCACACGGGTAGTGTCGAGCTTGTTCTGCTCGCCAGCAGCTTGCGAAGGGCAAGTGCACGCAGCAGCCAAGGCTACTCCAATGATTTTCTTCATCTTTTTTAAGTTGATGTTGTTATCCAATAATAAGACTATAAGGGCTTTTGAAATAAAGAAAACCGTTCGTATCTGTACCTTATCGCTACGCCGGTATTATCCGGATCAGCTCTGAGGGTATGTTCTCAGACGGTAAATATTCCGCCACCCCTTAGTCTACACTATATAAACTGGGTGCAAAGTTAACTAAATTTTGCATATTCAAACAATTTGTTTGTATAATAAACCCTAAAAAATGTGCGTAGCGGGCGGAATATGAAAAATTTGTAGTAAGTTTGCAACACTGAAAAGGCGAGCCAATAAAGGGTTGATGCGCCTTTCGATATTCACACATTATATATAATATAGAACGAAAATGGGGCGTCTGAAACTCATTTTGGCTTTGATAAGCCATTATAAATATGCCATAACCATAATCATCGGCGTGCTCACCGTGGGCTTTGTTGATGAAAATAGCTTCCTGCATCGTTTCCAACTCGAGATGCAAATCAGCGACCTGGAGGAGGAAATAGCGAAGTATAATGCGCAGAACGAAAGCGACCTGAAGAAGCTGAAGGAGATGCGACAGGGTCCGCAAGCGTTTCAGAAGATAGCACGCGAACGCTACTTTATGAAGGCTGACGACGAGGATATCTATGTGCTTAGCGACGACCCCCAACCTGAAAAAGCAAAAGAGTAAACTACAATGAAACAACTTAATACTATACAAAGCGCGCTATTCCTCATCGGAGGCGTATTGATGGTGATAGGAGCTGGCTGCTTCGTCTTTATGTTCGCACAGCAGATTGTATGCTGGATATTCCTTGTCGGAGCATTACTGTTTGCAGCGATGCAGGTGAACCAGGCATACGAAGGACATAACCCCACCATCAAGCGACTCAAGAAGATAATGACCTTCGCCGACATCTTCTTCGTATTGGCTGGTCTGCTCATGGTAGACAGTGCTAACATGTGGCTCAAGGACTACTTCGCCGACACCATCACTTACTTCAACGTTGTTTACAACAAATGGGTGTTGCTGTTGCTCGCTGCAGCCATACTCGAGATGTACTCTATGCACCGCATAGCATCGGAGTTGAAGAAAGACGCAGTGGAGGACGAAGCCGACAGTGAAGAGCAGGACGATGCTCCAGCCACAGACAGACAATAAGAAAACAATAAGAACCCAATAAAAACTCAAGATAATGAAGAAGCTACTTTACGCTTTACTCTGTATAATAGCATTGGCATCATGCTCCAGCTCGTACAACATACAAGGCTCCTCGAACGTGTCCACACTCGATGGTCGTATGCTCTACTTGAAGGTGCTGAGCAATAACGACTTCAAGAAGATTGACTCCTGCGATGTCGTACACGGACAGTTTCAGTTCAGCGGAACGTTCGACACCGTGCGCCTCGCCAATATCTTCATGGACGACGAGAGCATACTGCCACTCGTAATCGAAAGTGGCGACATCACTATAAAGCTCGACAACACACAGCAGAATGTGAGTGGCACACCGCTCAACGACGAACTCTTTAAGTTCTTCAACAAGTACAACCAGTTGAAAAATCAGGAAGCCGAACTGCTGCACACTCACGACCGCGCCATCATGGACGGTAGCGATATGGAGGCAGTGACACGCCACATCAACGCCGAGGCAGTGCGACTCATGGCAGAAGAGGACAAGCTCGTCACAACATTCGTCACAGAGAACTTCGACAATGTGCTCGGTCCGGGCGTATTCTTCATGATGACCATCGGCTATCGCTATCCCGAACTCACACCGTGGATAGAGGATATCATGAGCAAAGCCACCGACAAGTTCAAGAACGACCCCTACGTGAAGGACTACTATCAGAAGGCTCTGGAGAACCAAGCCATTATGAACGGCATGAAAGAAGTGAACAATGCGCCTGCCGGTGCTGCTACCGTTCCTTCGATGCCCGACGGACCGACACCGAACGAGCTGGCACAGCCCGCTGCCAGCGAATAGCATACGCTAACAACGATCAGTAACTATATCTAAGAAATATGAAAACATTAGTATTTGGTGGTAAGCTTGTCAACGAGGGAGCTACGCGCGTAGCGTCCGTCGTTGTTGACGGCGACACCATTACAGACATTATAGAAGGTACAGAAACACCTCGTGGCGACTACGACAGCATCGTAGATGCCACGGGGTGTTTTGTTATGCCTGGAGTGATCGACTGTCACGTACACTTCCGCGACCCCGGACTGACCGAGAAGGCGGACATGGAGACCGAGAGTCGTGCTGCGGCTTACGGCGGTGTCACCACCTACTTCGACATGCCGAACACCAAGCCACAGACCACAACCGAGGAAGCACTCAACGCTAAGTTTGAGGACGCAGCCAAAAAGTCGCACGTCAACTACAGCTTCTTCATCGGAGCTACAAACGACAACATCGACTGCGTCACCGGTATCGACCCACACCGCGTGCCGGGCATAAAGCTCTTCATGGGTTCGTCTACGGGCAACATGCTCGTCGACAGACAGGACGTGCTGTACGAACTGTTCAGCAAGGCACAGCTGCCACTGATGGCTCACTGCGAGGACACCGACATCATCAACCGCAACATGAAGCACGCACAGGAGCAGTACGGCGACGACCCAGCAGTGGAGCACCACCCGGAGATACGCTCCGAGGCAGCGTGCTACGAGTCGACAAAGCGCGCCGTAGACCTCGCTGAGCAGACAGGTGCACGTCTGCATGTGGCACACATGACCACAGCACGCGAGCTTGAGCTGTTCGGCTCTTCGCCACGCATCACGGCAGAGGCAGTCGTAGCTCACCTCGTATTCACAAAGGACGACTACGCTCGCCTCGGCACACGCATAAAGTGCAACCCTGCCATCAAGACCGCTGCCGACCGCGACGCACTGCGCAAAGCCCTTGTCGACGGACGCATCACAACCGTCGGCACCGACCACGCACCTCATCTGCTGAAGGACAAGGAGGGCGGATGTGCACGCGCTGCTTCGGGTATGCCTATGGTGCAGTTCTCGCTTGTCACAATGCTCGAACTTGTGGACGAAGGTGTGCTCAGCATCGAACGCCTCGTCACACTGATGGCGCACAACCCAGCTACGCTCTTCGAGGTGTCGAAGCGCGGCTTTGTGCGCAAGGGCTACAAGGCAGACCTCGTCATCGTGAAGCCCGACGCTCCGTGGACCGTAACGCCGGAGACGATACAGAGCAAGTGCGGCTGGAGTCCAATGGAGGGTCATACCTATCAGTGGCAGGTGCGCACCACGATGTGCAACGGACAGATTATATATAACAACTGGGCGTTCGATGCGTCGAGCCGTGGCGAGGCGGTGCGCTTTAGAGAGTAGACCGACGATGCTGCAATACACCGATTATAACATTTCCACCCTGCGTCCGTACATCAACTGGCTCTACTTCTACTTCGCCTGGGGGCTCTCGGGCAAGCCGCAGGAGGCTAAAGACCGAATGCGGGCGGAGGCAGAGCAGATGCTCGACAGCTTTGAGACGCGCTACCAGACACACGCTGCCGTAGGCCTGTTCGAGGCTAACAGCGACGGCGATGACATACTCATTGACGATGTGCGGCTGCCTATGCTGCGCCAGCAGCATCCCACACGTGAGGGCGAGCCGAACCTATCGCTTGCCGACTTCATCCGTCCGCTATCTACGGGCGTGACAGACCGCATCGGAGTGTTCGCCACTACGGTCGACCTGGCGTTGGAGCACGACTTCCTTACCGACGACTATCAGCGTATGCTGGCGCAGACGCTTGCCGACCGACTCGCTGAGGCTACGGCGGAGGTGCTTCACATGGAGGTACGTCGCTCGCTATGGGGATATGCACCCGACGAAAATCTGTCTGTAGCCGAACTCCTGCGCGAGGATTTTCAAGGCATACGTCCGGCTGTTGGCTATCCGTCGATGCCAGACACGAGTGTCAACTTCATCATCGACCGGCTCATCAACCTCAAGCAGATTGGCATCCGACTCACCGAGAGTGGTGCCATGAAGCCCCACGCATCGGTGTCTGGACTGATGTTCGCCCACCCGAAGGCGCATTACTTCGAGTTGGGGCGCATCGGCGAAGACCAGTTGCGCGACTATGCGCACCGTCGCGGACTGCCCGTGGAGCTCATACGCAGGTTTTTGAAATAGATGAAAACTCTGTAACAACACTATCGCAAGTTTATAAGAAACGTTTTCGTTAAGCCAAATGAGCAGAACCGAGCTTGCTCGAGTTATGCCATGGCGAGAAAACGTGCCATAAAATGGAACATAATGATTGCAAGGATATCAATACTCATACTGCTGCTCACGCTGCTGCCCGACCTGTACATATACCGACGCTATCTGCGCTGGCGCTTCGACATGACGCTATGGATGCGTCTGTTGTGGTGGGTGCCGGGAGCCGCCATGATAGCCTGTACCGCAGCCTATTCGATGATGCGCAACTTCGCGCCCGATAACCTCACGCTCTTCAACGTGTATCTGTTCATGCTCGGGTTGCTCATCGTGCCGAAGGTGGTCTTCACCTTGTCGTCGCTCGCCGGACTGGCTGTTAAGCGACTGCTGAAGTTGCACACCAACTGGGGCAACCACACCGGACTGGTGCTTGTGCTCGGATGGTTCTATGTGCTGTTCATGGGTACGATGGTGGGTCCCGACCAGCTGCACGTGAAGCGCGTTACGCTCGAGTTCGACAGTCTGCCGAAAGCCTTCGACGGCTATCGCATCGTGCAGCTCTCGGATATGCACCTCGGCTCTATGAAGCAGGAGTTTGCTCAGCGCATGGTGGCACAGGTGAACGAGCTACATCCCGATGCCATCCTCTTCACCGGCGACTTACAGAATATGCGCCCACAGGAGTTGGTGCGTCATGCGCCCACGTTGGTTCATCTGCATCCAGTCGATGGTATCTTCTCCGTGCTTGGCAATCACGACTACGCCGACTATGTGAAGACAGCCACGGCGGAGCAGAAGCGCAGTATGGAGCGTATGACACGTTCGTTCGAGGCTTCGCTCAACTGGGACTTGCTGCTCAACGAGCGTCGCATCTTGCGCCGCGGAGCCGACTCGATTGTGATAGCCGGAACGGAGAACGACGGTCGTCCGCCGTTCCCCTGCAAAGCCGACTATCGCAAGGCACTGCACGGCATATCGCCCGAATCGTTCGTCATTATGATGCAGCACGACCCGTCGGCATGGCGCCGCCACATACTGCCACAATGCACAGCGCAGCTAACGCTGAGCGGACACACCCACGGCGGACAGTTGTCGCTCTTCGGCTGGCGACCCACAAGTCTTGTCAACAGCGAGGATGCCGGACTGTATAGCGAGGGCAAACGCTTCCTCTTTGTGTCTACAGGCGTGGGAGGTTTCCTGCCGTTCCGCTTCCACATGAAACCAGAGATTGTGGAAATCACGTTAAAAGTAAAAAGGTAAAAAGCAATGAAATATCTATATCGTATATATCAGCTCTTGATAGCTCTCCCCTTGATAGCTATCTACACCCTCATCACCAGCTTGATGGTTACAATCGGTTGCACCTTAGGCAACGGTCACTTCTGGGGCTACTACCCCGGCAAGTGGTGGGCGCAGTTCATCATACGCATACTCCTGCTGCCGGTGAAGGTGGAGGGACGCGAGAACCTTGTGAAGGGTCAGTCGTATGTGTTCGTAGCCAACCACCAGGGAGCGTTCGACATCTTCCTCATCTACGGCTTCCTCTCGCGCAACTTCAAGTGGATGATGAAGCGCCAGCTACGCCAGATGCCGTTCGTTGGCAAGGCGTGCGAGTCGGCTCACCACATCTTCGTCGACAAGCGTGGCGCAAGCAAGATACGCGAGACCTACGACCGCGCCCGACAGACGCTGCAGGGTGGTATGTCGCTCGTGGTGTTCCCCGAGGGGGCACGCTCGTTCACAGGACACATGGGCGTATTCAAGCGCGGAGCCTTCATGCTCGCCGACGACATCGAGCTGCCCGTTGTGCCGCTCACCATCAATGGCTCGTTCGACATCATGCCACGCACTCGCGACATGAAGTGGGTGGTTTGGCATCCGCTCCGTCTCACCATACACAAGCCGATACTGCCTATTGGCAAGGGTACGGACAACATCAAGTATCTTGAGCAGGAGAGCTACAAGGTGGTGATGGGCGGACTGGAGGAGCAATATCAGGGCTTTGTGGAGAACCCCGACCAGTAAAACTCCCGAAAACACGTTTTTTAACGCTACGGCGGCACCCGTATCGAATACATTTAGTATATTTGCATGTTAGTTGACGAGTTGACGAGTTACAAGTTACGAGTTGACAAGTTGACAATGTAAAACCATTCAATAGCAAAACAATGAACAAAAGCGATAGTATAGTAATCATACCGACATATAACGAGAAGGAGAACATCGAGAAGATCATACGCGCGGTGTTCTCACTTGAGAAGTGTTTCCACATCCTCGTCATCGACGACGGTAGTCCCGACGGCACTGCAGCCATCGTGAAGCACCTCATCAGTGATGAGTTCGGCGACCGTCTCTTCATCCTCGAGCGCAGTGGCAAGTTGGGTCTTGGCACGGCGTACATCACAGGTTTCAAGTGGGCGCTTGAGCACGGCTACGACTACATCTTCGAGATGGATGCCGACTTCTCTCACGACCCCAACGACCTGCCACGCCTCTATAGTGCTTGTCACGACGAGGGCTACGACGTGGCTATCGGCTCGCGCTACGTGAGTGGCGTGAACGTGGTCAACTGGCCTATCGGTCGCGTGCTGATGAGCTACTTCGCGTCGAAGTACGTGCGTATGGTTACGGGCTTCAAGGTGCACGACACCACAGCCGGCTTCAAGTGCTACCGCCGTTGCGTGCTCTCTTCTATCGACCTCGACAAGATTCGTTTCAAGGGCTACGGCTTCCAGATAGAGATGAAGTTCACGGCTTACAAGATGGGCTACAAGATAAAGGAGGTGCCGGTCATCTTCGTCAACCGTCGCGAGGGTGTCAGCAAGATGAGCGGTGGCATCTTCGGCGAGGCGTTCTTCGGCGTGATGCGACTCAGATGGGACGGCTGGTTCAGAAAGTATCCTGAGGCGAAGCACTAAACTACCCACCCGATTCTATGGAAATAAGAAACATCAGCAACATTTATACAGCCCTGCCACAGTGCGGGGCTTTTTTGAAAGCTATCAGCGACGAGTCGGTGAGACACGTATTCCTCGGTGGACTACTTGCCTCATCGGCTCCTGTGTTTTTCTCCGCCGTCACCGAACGACTGCACTCAAACAAGAGTTTTAAGAATTCAAAACTCAAAACTCAAAATTGCGCCGATACGGCGCAACAACTCAAAATTCAAAACTCAAAACTCAAAACTCTCACCGCCGTTTTCATCCTTCAAGACAACGACGAGGCAGGCTACTTCTATCACGACCTGACGCAGATACTCGGCACCGACAACGTGCTCTTCTTCCCGTCGTCCTACCGTCGTGCGGTGAAGTACGGACAGCGCGACGCAGCCAACGAGATTTTGCGCACCGAGACATTGAGTCGTCTCGCGGCTCTTACCTCTGTCGACACGCAGAAGGCATCAACGGGCAAGGACGCAGGCAAGAATGCAGACAGTGCTGCTGAAGCTCTCTACGTTGTGACCTGCCCCGAGGCGCTCAGCGAGCTTGTCGTGTCGAAGCGCCGACTCGACGAGCGCACCATCAACATCGCCGTTGGCGACATCATCGACTTTGCCGACCTCGGACGCCAGATGCGCGAGTTCGGCTTCAAGGAGGTCGACTATGTCTACGAGCCTGGTCAGTTCGCAATGCGTGGCAGCATCATTGATGTCTATTCCTACTCGTCGGAGCTGCCGTTCCGCATCGACTTCTTCGGCGACGAGGTGGACACCATACGCACGTTTGAGGTAGCCGACCAGCTTTCGAAGGACGCGAAGCAGCAGGTGCGCATCGTGCCCGAACTGGCGCAGCTCACCGAGGAGAAGCAGCCGTTCACGTCGCTCCTGCCCGACGACGCGCTGCTCGTGATGAAAGACCGCCTCTATCTCTGTTCTACCATCGAGCAGATATACAACGACGGCTTTTCGCAGCAAGCCATGACCGAACGTTTGGAGGGTGCCACAGAAGTGGAGCAGCAGCAGATAATGCGCGATATGCGCAAGGAGAACAATCTCGTGTCGCCCACGCGCTTCCGCGAGGAGATATGCCGCTTCAGCCTCGTGGAGTTCGGTGCAAAGCCTTCGGGCACACCGCAGGTGTCCATCGAGTTCCACATCTCGCCGCAACCGCTCTTTCACAAGAACTTCAGTCTGCTCACCCAGACCCTCGACGACTATCTCTTGCAGGGCTATCAGCTCTACATCCTCGCCGACTCGGAGAAGCAGACACAGCGCCTGCGCGATATTTTCGACAGTGAGGAGTTGCAACAGATGCGCAGGAATTCTCAACACCTCAACACCTCAACACCTCAACACCTCAACATTCAACATTCAACCCTCCCCTTCACTCCCGTCAACCGCACTCTGCACGAGGGCTTCGCCGACAACGACCTTCGTCTGTGCTTCTTCACCGACCATCAGATATTCGACCGCTTCCACAAGTACAACCTGAAGTCGGACGCTGCCCGCACGGGCAAGATGGCACTCACGATGAAGGAGCTGCAGGAGATGGAACCCGGCGACTTCATCGTGCACGTCGACTTCGGCATCGGCAAATTCGGCGGCTTGGTGCGCGTGCCTGTCGGCGACTCCTACCAGGAGATGATACGCCTCTACTATCAGCGTGGCGACATCGTCGACGTGTCTATCCATTCGCTCTACAAGATATCGAAGTATCGCCGCAGCGACACTGGCGAACCGCCCCGACTCAGCACGCTCGGCACCGGCGCATGGGAGAAGCTGAAGGAGCGCACGAAGAAGCGCATCAAGGACATTGCGCGCGACCTCATCAAGCTCTACGCCAAGCGTCGCCACGAGAAAGGCTTCGCCTATTCTGCCGACTCCTATCTGCAGCACGAGCTTGAGGCGTCGTTCCTCTACGAGGACACGCCCGACCAGCAGCGTGCCACGCACGACGTGAAGACCGATATGGAGTCTGCCCGACCGATGGATCGCCTGGTGTGTGGCGACGTGGGCTTCGGCAAGACCGAGGTGGCTATACGTGCGGCGTTCAAGGCGGCGTGCGACTCGAAGCAGGTGGCAGTGCTCGTGCCCACAACGGTGCTCGCCTTCCAACACTACAAGACGTTCTCAGACCGTCTGAAGGGTATGCCGGTGCGTGTCGACTACCTCTCGCGTGCCCGCACGGCGAAGCAGACGCGCGAGGTGCTTGCCGACCTCAAGGCGGGCAAGATAGACATACTCGTCGGCACACATAAGCTGATAGGAAAGGCTGTGGAGTGGCACGACCTCGGACTGCTCATCATCGACGAGGAACAGAAGTTCGGCGTCTCTACAAAGGAGAAGCTGCGCACGCTGAAGACCAACGTCGACACGCTCACCATGTCGGCTACGCCGATACCGCGCACGCTCCAGTTCTCGCTGATGGGCGCACGCGACATGAGCATCATGCGCACGCCGCCACCCAACCGCTACCCCGTACAGACCGAGCTGGGCGTGTACGGGCATGAGATAATAGCCGATGCCATCAACTTCGAGATGTCGCGCAACGGACAGGTGTTCTTCGTCAACGACCGCATCAGCAACCTGTCCGAGATTGCCTCGCTCATAACGAAGTACGTGCCCGATGCGCGTGTGGCTATCGGACACGGACAGATGTCGCCCGAGGAGCTGGAGAAGATTCTCATCGGCTTTATGAACTACGACTACGACGTGCTGCTCTCAACGACCATCGTCGAGAACGGCATCGACATCAGCAACGCCAACACCATCATCATCAACGATGCCCACCGCTTCGGACTCTCCGACCTCCACCAGATGCGCGGTCGCGTGGGGCGCTCCAACCGCAAGGCGTTCTGCTATCTGCTTGCACCGCCTAAGTCGGTGCTCTCCTCCGAGGCACGCCGCCGACTGGAGGCTTTGGAGAACTTCTCCGAACTGGGCAGCGGCTTCAACCTCGCCATGCAGGACCTCGACATCCGCGGTGCGGGCAACCTGCTCGGTGCCGAGCAGAGCGGATTTATGGAGGACCTTGGCTACGAGACGTATCAGAAGATACTCAACCAGGCGGTCACCGAACTGAAGAACGACGAGTTTGCCGACATGTACGCCGAGGAGATAGCTGCAGGCAACAACCTCACAGGCGATGCCTTCGTGGAGGACTGCGCCGTGGAGAGCGACCTCGAGATGTACTTCCCCGATACCTATGTGCCGGGCAGCGCAGAGCGTATGCTGCTCTACCGCGAGCTCGACAACATCGACAACGACGACGAGCTCGACGCTTACCGCCAGCGACTCATCGACCGCTTCGGTGCCATACCGCACGAGGGCGAGGAACTGCTGCAGGTGGTGGCACTGCGTCGCTACGGCAAGAGCCTCGGCTGCGAGAAGATAATACTCAAACAGGGACGTATGCAGATGCAGTTCGTCAGCAACCCCAACTCTGCCTACTACCGCAGTGCCACCTTCGGCAAGGCACTCGACTTCATCGCTGCCAACGCACGCCGCTGCAACCTCAAGGAGGTGAACGGCAAACGCTCAATGGTGGTGAGCGGTGTGCCGACAGTGGGCGAAGCGGTGAAAGTGCTTTTAAAAGTAAAAGAGTAAAAAGGTAAAAAAGTAAAAAGCCCCTCCCAACCC
>ERZ1034781.127-NODE-127-length-41683-cov-10.844360_pt1 | contig 41683 bp, 38 predicted proteins | sample MGYA00520700_ERZ1034781 | MGnify/ENA primary metagenome ERZ1034781 (study PRJEB33766, sample SAMN09781709) | gut metagenome | biome: gut microbiome | host: Homo sapiens | place: Madagascar | study: EMG produced TPA metagenomics assembly of the PRJNA485056 data...
GTATAGCATACCGGATGTTCTGCCGAAAGTCAATCTGTGCAAACATTGTACCATCGCCGCCGGTTTTGCCGAGGGGCTTGCATCCGGGCGCAGAATCGGGTACTATACAGGTGACAGAATTTTTCCCTCCGGCGCTGCCGGAAGGGCGAGGAAAAAAGGAGACTTGTACTATGGAATGGACCGATATCCGCCTGACCGTGGCCAAGGCTGATGCCGAAAACGCCGAGGCCGTTGCCACCCTGATCGCCGAGGGCGGCATCTACATCGAGGATTACAGCGACATCGAGCAGCAGGTGGCCGAGATCGCCCATGTGGACCTGATCGAGCAGGAGCTGCTGGACAAGCCCCGGGATACCGTGATCATCCATCTGTATCTGGAGCCGGGCGCTTCTCAGGTGGAGACGCTGGCGCTCATCGCCGCCCGCATGGAAGCCGCCGGCATCCCCTACACTGTGGAGACCGAGGGCGTGGAGCAGGAGGACTGGCAGAACGGCTGGCGCAAATACTACCACCCCATGGAGATCGGCAGTCGTCTGGCTGTGGTGCCCTCGTGGCAGCAGTACGACACCGACCGGGTCAAGCTGATCCTTGACCCCGGCCTTGCCTTTGGCACCGGCGGTCACGAGACCACCAGCCTCTGCCTTGAAGCGCTGGACGAGCAGGTGCGCGGCGGTGAGCGGGTGCTGGATATCGGCACCGGCAGCGGTATCCTTGCCATTGCCGCCCTCAAGCTGGGCGCTGCCAGCGCCGAGGGCGTGGACATCGACCCTGTGGCGGTGCGCACCGCCGGGGAGAACGCAGCCCTGAACGACGTGCAGGATAAGCTGACCGTGCTGGTGGGCGATTTGTCCGATAAGGCCAGCGGCACCTATGATATCATCACTGCCAACATCGTGGCCAATGCTATCCTCAGCCTTGCGCCCGCCGTGCCCGGCCTGATGGCCGAGGGTGCCACCTTTATTGCCAGCGGCATCATCGACAGCCGCAAGGACGAGGTAATCGCCGGGCTGGAAAAGGCAGGGCTGTCCGTGGCAGAAGTCAAGGAAAAGCGCGGCTGGGAGTGCATCGTCTGCAAAAAGGCCTGAGATTCAAATATTATAAGAAGGAGCGCACAGTATGCCGCACCGCTACTTTACCACCGAGATCTCTGACGGCACCGCCACCCTGCGGGGTGCGGACGCCCATCACCTTGCCCGGGTGATGCGGGCAAAGCCGGGAGATACCGTCATCCTCTGCGACGGCAACGCCGTGGAGTACACCGCCACCATCACCGGCTTCGGCCCGGAGACGGTGGAGTTCAGCGTGGAGCCGGGCTGCCCCAGCGCCGCCGAACCCAGCGTAGAGGTCACCCTTTTTGTGGGCTATCCCAAGCAGGACAAGCTGGAGCAGATCATCCGCCACGGCGTCGAGCTGGGCTGCGCCCATTTTGTCCCCTTCTTCAGCCGCTACTGCGTGGCAGCCCCCAAGAAAGAGGAGCAGAAAAACGAGCGCTACAACCGCATCGCCTTTGAAGCCGCCAAGCAGTGCGGCCGGGGCGTTTTGCCGGATGTGGCCCTCCCGCTGCCCAACTTCGGCGCGCTCTGCCGCAGTCTGGAAGGGTACGACCTCGTGCTCTTCTGCTACGAGTGCGGCGGTGCTCCCCTCCGGGAGCTGCTGGCAGACCCCCAGCCCGCCGACGGCCAGAAGCGGAAGATCGCCGTCATCACCGGCGCAGAGGGTGGTTTTGCCGCCGAGGAGGCCGAGATGGCCGCCAAAGCCGGTGCCAAGACCGTCGGCCTCGGCCCCCGCATTCTCCGCTGTGAGACGGCCCCGCTGGCCGTCCTCTCCGCCGTCATGACCCTGACGGGGAATCTGGAATAACGCTCTTTCAAACAAAAAGGGGCTGCTGCACTTTCGGCTAAAACGATGTGCAACAGCCCCTTTTTATGCTTCAGTTTTCGTAAACTTCCCGCCGGTGGCCAACACTCAGCGCCAGAATCACCAGTTCATTGTCCTCGATCAGGCAGATGAGCCGGTAATCTCCAATGCGATACCGCCATTGGCCGCTCCGATTTGCGGTCAGCCCCTTGCCATGCACCCGTGGATCCGAACAGCCGATCAGATTTTTGTCGATCCATGCCTTCAGCATCTTCTGCGTGTAGCGGTCCAGCTTTTTGAATTCCCGTTCAAAGCGCGGGGTTACTTCCACACGGTAACTCATAGATCCAGTTCCTTCCAGAGTTCCTCCGCCGGGCGGCTCTTCCTGCCGCCTTGCTGATACTCCCGCTGTGCATCCTCAGCAACCGTCAGGTCGTACTCGTCCTCAATCCGCTCAAACAGTGCCCGTTTGAAGGCTTCCCCCATCGACATGGAATGCAGCCTTGCATAGCTGTCCGCCAGCTTTCGTTCTTCTTCCGATAAACGAATCGAGAATGCCATCGTATCAGCCCCTTTCTATAGTACATTGTACTACAGTTTATTCTTTCTGTCAATCCCGGCTGTCTGCTTCCAGCAGTGCGCGCTTCACGCCGATGAGGCTCTGGGGGCTCATGGAGAAGCTGCGGAGGCCGAGTTTCAGGTACTGGATCGTATTGGCCGGGTTGCCGACGGCCATGCCGCAGATGGTCACGGGGATCTGCCCCCCGTCGGCGGCTTCCATGACCATGGCGATGAGCTTTTTCATCGCATGGCTGGCGGGGCGGTAGTAGCGCTCCGCAATGGAGAGGTCCCGGTCAACGGCGTGGGTGTACTGGGTCAGGTCGTTGGTCTCGATGACGAAGAAATCGCACCCGCGCGCCACGAATTCTTCCGCCGTCAGGCAGGCGGAGGGCACGCTGAACATGACGCCGAAGGGGGTCTTCTCGTTGAACCGCTCGCCCCGCTCCCGCAATTGCTGGCGGCAGTGCTCCACCCGCTTCATGGCTTCGTCCCAATCTTCAAGGTTTGTCACCATCGGGAACATGACCCGCAGCGGGCCGTCCGCCGCCGCCCGGAGCAGCGCGCAGATCTGGGTCTCGAACTGGTGGGGGCGGCGCAGACTGCTGCGGATGCCGCGCAGCCCCAGCTTGGAGGATTCCGGCCCTTGATGCGCATCGGCCATGGTGCGGTCTGCGCCAAAGTCGAAGGTGCGGACCGTGACGACGCCGCCCTTTGCCGCAGCAAGGCAGGAGTGATAGAACACATACTGTTCCTGCTCGTCCACCGGGCGGCCCGGCAGCATCATGTAGCCGCTGCGCAGCAGACCCACGCCGCTGGCACCGGTTTGGAGGGCCGTTTCGATGTCCTCCTGCCCGAAGCAGTTGGCCAGCAGCTCAAAGGCCTCGCCGTCCTTGGTGCGGTTCGGCAGGGCACAGATGCGGTTCATCTCCTCGTTTTCCCACTGTTTTTCGCAGATATGGGCCATGGCCTGTTGGCGGGTGACGGCATCCGGGTCAAGGATGCACTCGCCGTTGTCGGCGTCGAGGACGACGATGCGGCCGTCGCAGTCGTCCAGAAAATCGCTGCCCACCTGCACGATGCCGGGGATGTGCATGGCCCGCGCGATGATGGCGGCGTGGCTCTGCTTGTTGCCCTCGGACGTGATGATGCCCAAGATCATCCCCGCCGGGACGCTGAACAGGTCGCTGGGCATCAGCACCTCCGCCGCGAGGATCACCGGATGATCCAGCGCCAGCCAGACGCGGGGCCGGTTGACAAGGATATTCACCACCCGGCTGGCCGCGTCGAGGATATCCACGCTGCGCAGCTGCATATAGGCGTTGCCCTCCATGTTGGCCAGCTGGTCGGCATAGCGGTGGCCCACGCGGTCCATGGCTTCGGCGGCACCGATGCCCGCCTTGATCTGGAAGCGGACCTCATTCATGAAGCCCTCGTCCTCCAGCATCATGCTCTGGAACAGAAAGATGGCCTGTTCGGTAGGGCCGCTGCGCTCCGCCATGGAGTCCAGTTCGGTCTGGGCCGTTTTCACGGCGTTGTCCAGCAGCCGCTGCTCCCGCTCCGGGCTGAAGGGGCCGGGGCGGAAGATCTCCGTCCGGCGCTCCACCCGGCTCACCTGCCCCAGCACGAGGCCGGGAGAAGCGGAATGTCCCTGATAGACTTTCATGGTTCCACTCCCTCCTCCACCGGCGCGGTCAGGGTGCGGTAGACCAGCGCCTGTAAGAATGTATTGGGCAGCAGCGCCGCCCACGCAGCCTGTGCCGCATTGCCGCTGCCATCAAACAGGGGCGCAAAACTCTCGATGCGGCTGCGGTCGCATTGTTCCAGAAAGGCTCTGCCGAGCTGCTCCACCGTGTAGTAATGGGCGGGGTCCACCCCCACGTCCTCGGCGGCAGCTTCCAGCGGGGCGGTCTCGGCATCTTTCATGTTGGCCAGCCGGAGGGCGAGGTCTGCCGTCAGAGTGACCGGGTACTTCGCCTTGACGGCCTTCTGCACCGCGTCGAAGCGTTTCCGGAACGCAGCTGCGTCCGCGTCGGAAGCGCCGCTCTTCGCGATGGCGTAGGCACAGCCCCGCAGCCGCCCGAAGGCCCGAAGGGTGTCGTAATAGCCCAGCTCGATGTTTCGCTTGGCGGTGTCGGGGTCAAAGTGGAGGATATCGCCCAGCTCCCAGTAGCTGCGCACCATGGTGGTGGGCAGACCGGTGCGGTTGGGCAGGGTGATGCCCACTCCCTCCAAATCCACACAGACCAGCTCCTCTGCGCCCATTTTCTGTGCCAGCGCGGTGGGCATGTTGTCCCGGTAGCCGCCGTCGAGGAACTGCACCCCATCGATCTGCTTGGCCCGCAGCGCGGGAAAACAGGCCGCCGAGGCCAGCAGGTAGTCCTTCACTTTCCCTTCCGGGATCTCTTCCAGCGGCAGCTCGCGGGGTTTCAGGCCCCGCTTTTCCACGGTGACGAGGCCGAACCGGATGGGCGACGCGCGGAGGGCGTCTTCGTCCAACACCCGCTCCACGATCTCTTCCAGCGGGGTGACGTCCATGCCGCCCTCCCGCACGATGTCCCGCAGGAACTGATGCAGCTCCGTCAGATTCGTTTCTTCCGGCAGCTCCATCACGTCCTGACTGCGGATGCTCGTCCACATATCCCGCGCCGTCTCGTACAGATCCAGCGCGAACATTGCGCCGTTCAGGCTGCCGACACTGGTGCCGGTGATGATCTGCGGGTGCCAGCCCAGTTCTGTCAATGCCCGCCAGACGCCCACCTGATAGCTGCCGCGGGCTCCGCCGCCGGCCAGCACCAGCGCCTTTTTGGGGGTCTCGTTGTGCGCCATCCCAACCGCCTCCTTTGTGCTCCGAATCAAATCTGCACAAAGTATAACATATTTTCGGGAAAATTTCTCTCTGTTTTTGGAACAAAAAGCGTGGTATAATTTAGTAAAATCTGACTGTGAGGATGGCAACATGAACTGCAAGCAATGGATCTTTGATATGGACGGTACCCTGACCGACAGCATGACTGCCGTGTGGGAGACCGCCCCGCTGGCGCTGCTGCGCCGGTATGGCCGCGAGCCGAAGGCCGACCTGCGCACCACCCTGCTGAGCATGGGGATGGCCGACGGGGCGCAGTACCTCATCCGGGAGTATGCGCTGCCCCTAAAGCCGGAGGATTACTTCGGCGTGATGCGGTCGGTCATTGCGGAGCTGTACGAGAGCGTAGAGCTCAAGCCCGGCGTGCGGGAGCTGCTGGCCCGGCTCAAGGCCGAAGGAGCCCGGATGTGCATCTGCTCAAACACATGGAGCGACCAGTGCAAGGCCGTGCTCACCCGGCTGGGGCTGGACGATCATTTTGAGTTCTACGTCGAGGCGCAGGGCCCGCTCCACAAGAGCCGCCCGGACGTCTTCTTCGAGGCGCTCCACCGCCTTGGCGGCACCGACCCCCGTACCTGCGCCGTCTGCGAGGATTCCCTCTACGCCGCCCGCACCGCCCACGACGCGGGCTTCTACGTCATCGGCATCGCCGACGCCGCCAGCGCCGCCGACGAGCCCGCCCTCCGCCAAGTCAGCGACCAGTTCCTGCAGGAGTGGGGGGAGCTGAAATTATAAGGGCATTTCAAAACCCTTGACAATACGTCTAAAATGGGTATAATGAAAACAGAAAAGGTGCTGTCCCGCAATGGTCAGCTCCCTTGCCCGCTAATCAAAAAGATTGACCGTGAGTTTGGAAGACTTGGGCGGTCAATCTTTTTTGTTATCATCGTTTTTCTTCTGCAAAATCTTGTCCATAACCTCAAGGGTCAGGCGCACCACATCAACGAGCAGACCCAACAGTGTGAGAATGAACGTGAGCAGCGCGAGAATCTCCATCAGATTCATCCGACATCCCTCCCTTCGCCTTCAAGGCTCCGGGAAGTTTCCTTCAAAAAAGTTCCCCTCCCAGAACCTCTGCTTCGTTCCATGTGAGGAAGAAATCAGCGATATGGGCAAGAGAGCATGACCACCTGCAATGCAGACAGCACCTTATTACCGCCTTTTCGGCGGTATTTTTATTTTATCATGGGTTTCGACGAATTACAACCAATTTTTCCCTTTACCGTTCCAGAAACTTTCGGAACGCGGCCCTTACGGCGGCCTCACGGCTGCGGGGGATGGGCACGCGGGCACCGCTGCGCATCCACAGTTCACCGGCGGAGAGCTGGGACGCGGCGGCGAGGTTCACCACATAGGAACGGTGGGGCTGCAAAAAGCGTTCGTCGGCCAGCAGAGGCTTTGCCACCTCGGAAAAGGGCACCCGCAGCGAAAGGGAGGTCACGTCCTCGCCGCTGGCAAGGTGGAAGTGGACGATGTGGTGGGTGCACTCCAGATATTCGATGTCCGCGAAGGGCAGGGCCCGCAGCCCCGCCGCCGTCGTGACCGGGATGACCGGGCCATACTCCGGCTCGGTGGCGCGGTCAAGCAGGGCGGTGAGCTGTTCGGGCCGGAAGGAAATTTGCAGATACTGCATCGCGTCCACCCGGAAAGCCTCGTAAGCGTAGGCCGGGGTGCGGGCGAAGAAGGCCAGCGGAGCGCGCACCCCGTGCTGGCGCAGCTGGGCCGCCGCCTGTAAGCCCGCCGCCGGGCTGGAAGCCGTCAGCTCGATGAGATACAGCTCGTACCGGGTGCCGTCGGCTTCCTGACGCAGCAAGTCGGCAGAGCTTTCCAACTGCTCCACGATGCACGCATCGGCGCGGCGGGCATAATATTCAAGGCAGTGCCGCTGCACCCGCCCCCGCAGCACCGGGTCCGGGCTGCAAATCGCGATATGAAAGATCATTTTCCAAGCCCTCCTTCGGCGAGCGGCCCCCGGCGCTTGCATTTTGCACCGCGGGGGAGTATAGTTACAACAAAAACGATGAAAGGAGACTCCTCTATGAATCAGCCTCTCGTCAGCATCATTCTGCCCGTTTACAATGCCCAGAACCATCTGGCCCGGTGCGTGGGGAGCATCTGCGCCCAGACCTACCGGAACATCGAGATCATCATCCTGAACGACGGCTCCAAGGATCAGAGCCTTCCCGTCTGCGAGGAGTTCCGCCAAAAGGATCCCCGCATCCTGCTGGTGGACAAGGCCAATTCCGGCGTATCGGACACCCGCAACCTCGGCCTGAAGCTTGCTTCCGGCAAATACGTAGAGTTCGTGGACAGCGACGATTACCTTGACCCGGACTTCACCGAGCGCCTTGTGGCCGCTGCCGAGGAGAACGAAGCCGATTTCGTCATCGCCCCCTACAAGATGGTCATCCCGGCAGGAGCCTCCAAGCCGGAACAGGTGCTGGATAAGATCCAAGACGAGCTGGGCGTCATGAGCGTTGCCCGCCCGCCGGAAGTGCGGGAGTATGGCTTCCTGCCCGCCGGGGTCTACGACAAGGATACCTTCGCCCTCCGCCTGATGGACAAGCCCGCCTCCTATTTTTACAGCGTGCTTTGGAACAAGCTCTACCGCCGCGATATCCTGACCGGCAACGACATCCAGTTCGTCAGCGAGATGCGCTGGGCCGAGGACCTCGTGTTCAACCTGCGGTATATCCAGTACGCCGAGCGGTTCGTCGCCATCGACAAACCCGGTTATTACTACGTCCAGAACCCCCAGAGCATCTGCCACACCCAGATCAACGCAGCCACCATCGTGCAGAACAAATTACAAGTGTTCCGCTACTACAAAGACCTCTACACCCGCCTTGGGATATACGAGGAGGTGCGGCCCCAGCTCTACAAGTTCCTTGTGGACATCGCCGAGAGCACCTACCCCTCCGGCCCCTTCAAAAAGGCCATCGACGAAGCAAAGGCTTACTGGAAAGAACATCAATCGGAGAAATAATAAATAGAAAAAGAGGCTGTTGCACAACTCCTTCCGTCATCGCTGACGCGATGACACCTGTCCTCCCTTTGTCGCTTACGCGACATCTCCCTCCGGCCGGAGGGAGTCTTTCTCTGAGAGGGAGGCTTTCACAGCTAACCGTTACGCCAAGGCTCCCTCCGAGAGGGAGCTGGCACGGCAAAGCCGTGACTGAGGGAGTTCTTTGCAACAGCCTCATTTTTGTTAGAAGTTCAATCAGTCCCCAATGGCTGCGCACTTCTTGGCCAGCCAATCGCGCTCTTCCTCGGTCAGGCGGGGGGCGAGCTTGGTGAAGACTTCACGATGGTAGGCGTTCAGCCATGCGATCTCGTCCTTGTTCAGCACGCCGGGCACCACGGGGGAGGTGGCGATGGGCACGAAGGTCAGCGGACGGAAGGCGAGGAAGGTGCCGTACTGGTTGTCGGCCTTGTGGTAGCACTCCAGCTCGTTCTCGATGCGGATACCGACCACACCGCTTTCGTAGACGCCCGGCTCGTCGGTGACGACCATGCCCGGCTGGAAGACGGTGGTGTTGCGGCCGTTCAGCGCGTGGGGTCCCTCATGGACATTGCCCACAAAGCTGACACTGTGGCCGGTGCCGCAGCGGTAATTGATGAGGTGCTGCCACAGCGGCTCGCGGGCGATGGTGTCCAGCATATGACCATCGCAGTAGTTCAGCCAGACGGCCTTTGCGATGTCGATGTGGCACTGCAAAGTCCAAGTATAAAACAGCTTTTCGTCCTCGGTCAGCTCGCCCAGCGGGTAGGTGCGGGTGATGTCGGTGGTGCCGTCCATGTAGGTAGCACCGCTGTCCACCAGCAAGAAGCCCTTCTTTTCCAGCTTGGCGTGGTCGGCTTCGGTGGCGTGGTAGTGCATCATGGCCGCATTGCCGCCGTAGGCTGCAATGGTGCCGAAGCTCTCCACGATGAACTTGTCCTGTGCGGAGCGGTACTTGTGGAGGATCTCGTCCACGGTCAGTTCCGTCAGCTCTTCGCCGGCGGCAAGGCGCTCTTCCAGCTCTTTCTGGAACCGCACCATGGCCACGGCATCCCGCAGATGGGTCTCGCGGTTATGAGCCAGCTCCGTCTCGTTCTTGACGCCCTTCATCGGCAGCAGGGGATCGGCCTCATCCTTGACGGTCAGGGCCGCATTGTTGCTCAAGGTCTCGTAGACGGCGTAGTTGACGGAAGCCGGGTCGGCCAGCACGGTCTGCGGCTCGGTCTCGGCGGCGAGGAAGCCCAGCACATCGTCGTATTCGGCGATCTCGACGCCGTTCTCCTTCAGCTCAGCCGCAGCCTCTGCGCCCAGACGCTTGGTGTTGATAAAGAGGACAGCGCGATCCTCCGTGACGTAGCAGTAGGCCATGGCATACGGGGTGCACTGGATGTCCATGGCGCGCAGGTTCAGCAGCCATGCCAGATTGTCCAGCTTGCCCACCAGCTGTGCGGTGCAGCCCAGCTCCTTGAGCTTTGCGCGGAGCTGGCCCAGCTTCTCGGCGGGGGAGAACCCTGCGTACTCCTTGCTCAGGATCCAAGCGGGAGTCTCCGGCAGGGCGGGGCGGCCCTCGGTCCAGAGCTCATCTTCCAGATTCAGGGTCTTGATGGTGCCGTGCTTGGCGTCCAGCGCCTTTTGGACGCTGCGCACCAGATGGCAGGAAGCGGTCAGACCGCACAGGCCCAGCACTCCGCCTTCGGGCAGAGCATCGGCGCAGTACTGCTCCACGGTGGGCACACCCGGCTCGCCCATCCGCTCCAGCTCGATCTCGGTGCCCGCGATCTCCTTTTCCGCCTGCACGAAATAGCGGCCGTCGGCCCAGATGGCGCTCTTGTCCTTCGTAACGACGAAGTTGGAGTTCTCGCCATGGAAGCCGGAGAAATAGGTCAAGGAGGTGTAGTGGTCGGGCAAGTACTCGCTGGAATGCGGGTCGCCCACCGGAATGAGATAAAGGTCAACGCCGTTGGCGTCCATGGCGGCCCGCAGGGCAGCCAGACGCTCAGGAACCGTGTTCATGCTCATAATGAAAAGCCTTCTTTCTTACATCTGCCGGAAAAACGTCCGGCGGCGGTGATTTGCCGCTTCTTATTGTATCATTCCGGCGCGCGGATTGCAATTGCTGCGCGGTTTTTCTCAGTTGCTGCTGGCGGCCGGCAGTTCCGGCGGGGTGGTGCCGTCACTCTGGGGCGGCTGGCCCTGCGGCATCTGCCCGTCCGAAGGTGCCCCGTCCGGCGGCGTCATGCCGTCCGGTCTCTGCCCGCCGCTGCCGCCGGGGCCTCCATTGCCGCCGAACCGGGGATCAGCTTCACCGGTCTTGGCCGTGGCGGTAACGGTGGACTGGACGCTGTAGCGTCCCTCCGCCGTCAGGGCTGGGCTGGAATAGAAGAGGAAGGCCGCGTCGCAGAGGGCGGTGCTGTCCAGCACGCTCTTGCCGCTTTCGTCCGCAATGGAGAACGCCGATCCCCCGGCGAGGGAAAGGCTGCTGTCCCGCCCGCCGCCGAAGGTAACGTAGGGCTGAGACGCGCTGATGGAAAAGCCCATGCCCGCGCTGCCGCCTGCGGCCAGCACCGTGCCGCCCGAAATCGTGATGCGCCCATCGGCATCCAGCGGCTGATTGTCGGCGGCGTTGGCGGTCCAGACCGAGATGTCGCCGCCCGTGATGGTCAGGGTGCCGTTGGAGTCAAAGCCGTCGCCCTCGGAGGAATAGGCTTTGATGGTGCCGCCGGAGATGTTTATCTCGAACGCATAGTCGCCAAGGTCGGAGTTGGCGGCGTTCAGGCAGTCGTCGGTGGAGGTGATGTCCATATTGCCGGAGTGTATGTTCAGGACGGCCCCCTCCAAGCCCTCGCAGCAGGTGGAAACGGTGATGGCGGGGCCGGTGGTGCCCTCCGCACCGATGTTCAGTTCCATGTCGCAGTGGATGGCATCATCCCCCGCCGCGATGGTCAGGTTTCCACTTTCTACATTGAGCCGTTGCTCCGCGTTGATGGCATCGTTCACCAGCGCCTCGATGTTCAGCGTCAGCTCCCGGATGGTCAGGCCGGCGTCCCGGTCATCCAGCGCGGTGCCGGATTTGATGCCGTTCTTGCCCCGTGCGTTCACGGTCAGCGCACCGCCGCCGCAGAGGACGACCTGCGAGCCGTCCTTGCACTTGACCACTGCCTTTTCGGCGTTCTCGTTGTCGGCGGCATTGTCCGGGTCGTTGGCCTCGCTGTCGGTCAGAGTGTTTTCCGTCCCATCCACCACTGCGATGGTCACCCCGGTGGATTCGCCGCAGACGATGGGGGCGGTGTCGGCGCTGGTCAGGGTCAGGCCGTCCAGCAGCAGCACGACGTCCTCCGTCTGGGCTTCCACCTTCACCGAGCCGTCCGCACAGCGGCCGGACAGGGCATAGACGCCCGCACCGCTCACCGAGAGAGCGGTTCCCTCCACGGCAAGGCCCGCCGCGTCCTCCGGGCTGACCGTGATGCCACCGTCCGAGAATTCCACCGTCACCACTTCATCCGGCGTATAGGCGAGGCTCCCCGCCGCAAGGCGGTCCGATTTTGCCTTCCCCGTGCCGCCGCACGCCGCCAGACTGCCCGAAAGGGTCAGCGCGCCAAGCGCCTGCAAAAAGCTTCGCCGGGAAATTTTCGTATTCTCTATCAAACAGGTCTTCATAACCAAGCCTCCCTCAAAAATGCAACGTGATTTAAGTATACTCATTCTACGCCGCAACTATGGAAACTTCACGGGAAAGCTGTGAAAAAACGGGAGCATTTCCGTGAAAACGGGGTGAAATCAGGTCCTCCCAAAACGCCAAAGAGGCTGCTGCAACGAACTCCCTCAGTCACGGCTTCGCCGTGCCAGCTCCCTCTAGGAGGGAGCCTTGGCGTAACGGTTCGCTGTGAAAGCCTCCCTCATTGAGGGAGGTGGCATCGCGTCAGCGATGACGGAAGGAGTTGTGCAACAGCCTCTTTGGTCATGGAGAAACAATAAGAGGAATGACAGGAGGTTTCACCTGCGGAATGCAGCGGTGTATACCGCCACCACTTCGTCCCGCGTGGGGGCGATCGGATTGGTAGACATGCAGGTGTCGTGCAGGGCAAGGTCGGCCAGCGCGGGGAAATCCGCAGGGTCCACTTTGTTCAGTTGGGCAAGGGTAGAAGGGATCCCGACGTCCGCGCTGAGCCGACGGACAAACTGGATGACCGCCGGTGCGGCGGCGTCGGGCGTCTGAGCCCCCGGCACGCCCATGGCGGCTGCGATCTTCACGAACCGCTCCCGGCAGACCGGGCTGCGGCTGTTGAAGGCCAGCACATAGGGCAGCAGCACCGCGTTGCAGACGCCGTGGGGCAGATTGTAATGCCCGCCCAGTGCGTGCGCCATCGCATGAACCATGCCAAGACCGGCGTTGGAGAAGGCCATGCCCGCCACGTTCTCGGCGTAGGCCATCATGGTGCGGGCCTCCTCGTCATGGCCGTTGGCCACGGCACGGGGAAGGCTGGCCACGATGGTGTTCATCGCCCAGTAGGCGTCCTTGTCGGTCAGGGGATTTGCGTTTTTCGAAAGCGCCGCCTCGATGGCATGGGTCAGAGCGTCCATGCCGGTGGCGGCGGTCAGCTTGGGCGGCATGGAGGACATGAAGTCTGTGTCGTTGACCGCGATGCTGACCATGCAGTTGGGGTCCACCATCGCCATTTTGCTGTGGCGGACGGGGTCGGTGACGATGTAAAAGGAGGTGCACTCGCTGCCGGTGCCCGCCGTGGTGTTCACGGCCACAATGGGCAGACCGGGTTTCGAGGACTTGTTCTCGCCCTCGTACTGCTCCACGGTGCCGCCGCACGCCACCACGATGCTGGCGGCCTTGGCGGTATCGATGGCGGAGCCGCCGCCCAGCGCCACCAACAGCTGTACTTGCAGGGTGCGGGCCGCTTCGACGCAGTCGTTGACGACCTGCACCGTGGGGTTGGGCTGGACATTGTAGTACACCGCGTATTCCACTCCGGCGCCGGAAAGCACCTGCCCTACGCGGGCAGCGGCACCGGAATCATAGAGGAAACGATCCGTGACCAGCAAGGCGCGGCGGATGCCCATCTTCTGAAGCTCCGGTCCCAGAAGCTGAATGGCACCCTTCCCGAAGAAGCTGGTCTTGACGGCGTTGATGCGTTCTGCCATGGTGGTCCCTCCCGCTTACTGCGCCTGACCGCAGACGATCTGCACCGGGTCCCAGATGGAGCAGGACGAGGACGAATAGACGAAATCGACCTGACCCAGCGCTTCCACGGTCATCCCGGCGCGGATGGCAACGGCAATGGCATTGATGCGGGCAGAAACATTCTTTTCGCCCCAGCCCTGTGCGCCCAGCACCTGCCGGGTGTTGGCCTCGTACACCAGCTTGAGGGTGATGCGGTGGGGGTTCGGGCAGATGCCCGGCCGGTCGGTGCCGGTGGCCATGGCGCTCTTGACGCGGAGGCCCGCCTTGCGGGCTTCGGTCTCGGTCAGGCCGGTGCGGGCGATCTCCAGATCGGCCACGCGGAGGCTGCTGGTGCGCAGCGAGCCGTCGCGGCAGGCAGCGCAGTCGCCCACGGCGTAGATGTTCGGCACGCTGGTGGCGAGGTCGGCTCCGATGAGCACTGCCCCGGCGGGGGAGAGTTCGGCCCCGGTGCCGGCTAGGATCGCGGTGTTGGGCGTCACGCCGATGGCCACGATGCACAGGTCACAGGGGTAGGTGCCCCGGTTGGTCTGCACCTGCTCCACAAAGGTCTTGCCGGGGAAGGCGCGGACCTGCTCGCCAAGGTTGAACTGCACGCCCTGCGCTTCCAGCTCTTTCTGGATCAGCTTGCTGACCTCCGGGTCGAACTGGGGCAGGAGCTGCTGCTCCTTTTCGATGATGCGGACACTGCGGCCCAGCTTGAGGAAGGACTTTGCCACTTCCAGCCCGGCCCAGCTTCCGCCCAGCACCACGATATCCCGCACGTAGGGGGTGCGGACGAACTCCTTGAGGAAGATCAGGTCTTCCACGGTCTTCAGCGTCTGCACGCCGACGCGGTCGCTGCCGGGCACCTGCGGCACCCGGTTGGAGGAGCCGGTGGCGATCACGAGCTTGTCGTAGTGGTCGTCGAACACGCGGCCGGTGGCAAGGTCGCAGACGGTGATCTTCCGCGCCGCCGCGTCGATGCGCTGCACCTCGTGGCGCAGATGCGCGGTGATGCCCTGCGCGTTCAGCTCGGTCTCCTTGGCTTGGATGGCCTTGTTCAGGCTGTCCAGATCCTCGCACAGGTAATGGGGCAGACCGCCGGTGCCGCAGGAGTAGAATCCGCCTTTTTCGTAAACCGTGATCTGCGCTCCGCGCTCGCTGGCGGCAAGTCTGGCGGCGGCCGAAACGCCGGCGGCGATGCTGCCGATGATAATAATCTTCATTGTTTAAGCCTCACGATCCCGCCGGGAGGGCAGCCCCTCTCTGCGGCAAAACTTGCAGGGTGGTTTATTTGGTCAGGGTGGGGGGATTATCCACGATGCCCACGATGAACGCATCGATGGGCGAGGGATGATCCAGACCATGCTGGGTGGTCTCGTCGGTGGTGACCAATACCATCTCACCGACGCCCGCGCCGATGTTGTCGCCAGCCACGACCATGTCTTTCTTGGAGCCGTACACCGGCTCTACCAGCAAGAACTTATAGCCCACGAGCTCCGGCATTTTGCGGGTGGCAACGACGGTCCCCTTGACGATCCCTAAAATCATAACTTACTCCTCTTTGCCCAGCACGGTGACCAGCTGCCCCTGCCGCAGCAGGAAGGCGTTGCCGTCATCGGTGTCAATATGAAAATCCAGTGCGCACTTGTCGTTGGCGCGGATGAGCACGCCGCCCATCACACCGGGCTTTGGCCCGTCGATCCGCACCTGCACCCGGTCGCCGTCGGCAAGGCCGAAGGCCGCCGCCTGTGCCGGGGTCATGTGGATGTGGCGGTCGGCGATCATCACACCCTCCGGCACGGTCAGCGTTCCGTTGGGGCCCCGCAGGGTCACGCCCGGCGTGCCCTTGGTGTCGCCGCTGGAGCGGACGGGTGCGCTGATGCCGATGTTGCGGCAGTCGGTCTGCGCCAGCTCGATCTGGGTCGCGCTGCGCTCCGGGCCAAGGATGCGGACATGCTTGAGTTCACCTTTGGGGCCGATGATGTCCAAACACTCCTCACAGGCGAACTGGCCCGGCTGGCTCAGCGGCTTTTTGGGGGTCAACTGGTAGCCGTAGCCGAACAGCTTGTCCACATCGCTGCGGGTCAGGTGGATATGGCGCACCGAAATGCCCACCGGCACCTGACGGCTCCGCTTTTGCAGCTCGGCCTTGACCGCCTGTGTGATCAGGAGCAGAAGCTGCTCCTGACTGATATCATGATAAACCAAGGCTCAGCGCCCCTTTCTGCTTTGGATGCAGCAGCTCAGCGCAGCTCCGGCATGCACTCGGACACGCTTGCGTGGGGGCGCGGGATGACCAGTGCGCTCACGACCTCGCCGATGCGGGAAGCGGCAGTCTGGCCAGCTTCCACAGCAGCCTTGACCGCGCCGACATCGCCCTGCACGAAGACGGTGACGAGACCTGCGCCGATCTTTTCCTGACCGACCAGAGAGACGTCTGCGCTCTTCAGCATAGCATCGGCAGCCTCGATGGAAGCGGTCAGGCCGTTGGTCTCGATCATGCCCAGAGCGGCATCCAGCGGGACCTGCTCACCGGCGGGCTGGCCGGACTTGCCGGTGGCGGGGCCCTTGGCGGGCATGATGCGGGCCAGATCGGCATGGGGGCGCGCGATGACGTTGACGCAGAACAGCTCGCCCACGCGGGAAGCAGCCTCTTCGCCCGCCTCGGTAGCGGCCTTGACGGCACCGACTTCGCCGGTGACGATGACGGTGGTCAGGCCGGCACCGATGGTGTCGGAACCGATGAACTCCACGTCCGCAGCCTTCAGCATCGCATCCGTTGCGTCGATGTTGCCAACAAGACCCTTCGTCTCAATAAAACCCAGAGCTTTCATAAGTTGTTCCTCCTATCAGAACATTCAATCTATCGTGGTGGTGTTTCGTCCTTCAAAACTCAGATGATGCGGAGCCCGCCCTCGGCCAGCATACAGCGGCGGCGGCGGCAGAAGCTCTTCGCGCAAGTGATGCCCTCACCGGTCGGCCCGGCGATGGTCATGGTGCAGTGCCCCTCGCCGCCGATGCCGACACCGGCCTTGGTGGCACTGTTCTTGACGTAGATGGTGGTCTCGATGACGCGGGCGAACCGGGTCATGTGATCCACATCCTTGGAGAAGATGGAAGCGGTGTGGCGGTTGCCGTGCTCGGCGACAACGGCCCATTCCACGGCCTGTTCGAAGCTTTGGCACCGCACGATGGGCAGCACCGGCATCATCTGCTCCACGAGCACGAACGGGTGGTCTGCGGGCACCTCGCAGATGGCGAGGCGGCAGCTGTCCGGCACATGGACGCCGATGGTCTCCAGAATGCGGGCGGCATCCTTGCCGACCCACTTCTTGTTCACCTCGTGGCCGCCGCCCTTCTTGGGCTGGAGCACGATGTTGACCAACTGCTCGGTCTGGGCCTTGTTCAGCAGGTATGCGCCCTGCTTCTGCAATTCATGCAGCAGCCCGTCATACGCAGTGTTGACAGCGAAGACCTCTTTCTCTGCAAAGCAGAGGATGTTGTTATCAAAAGAGGCGCCCTCGTAGATTTTGCGGCCCGCCAGCTCCATGTCGGCGGTCTCGTCCACGATGACGGGCGGGTTGCCCGCACCGGCGCCGATGCACTTCTTGCCGCTGCGGAGCAGGGCGTTGACCATGCCCATGCCGCCGGTGCCCGCCATCAGGCGGATCTTGGGGTTCGCGGCCATCTTGTCCACGTTCTCCATGGTGGGTTCACGGGTCATGGTGATGAGGTTTGCCGGGCCGCCCGCCTCGATGATGGCGGTGTTCAGGGCCTGAAGGCAGTCCGCAGAGACGTGCTTCGCGCGGGGGTGGACGTTGAACACGACGGTGTTGCCGCCCGCGATCATGCTGATGGTGTTGTTGATGATGGTCTCGGTGGGGTTGGTGGTGGGGGTGATGGAGCAGATGACGCCGAAGGGGGCATACTCTTCCAGCATCAGGCCCGCGTCGCCGCTCTTGGCTTCGGTGGTCAGGCATTCCGGGCCGGGGGTCTTGTTGATGACGGCAAGGTGCTTTTCCACCTTGTCCTCGTAGCGGCCCATGCCGGTCTCCTCCACGATCTTGCGGCACCACTCCTCCACATGGGCGCGGGCGCAGCGGCGGATGGCCTCGATGATGCGCTGGCGGTCTTCGATCTTGTAGTTGGCAGCCCAGTCCCGCTGAGCCTTCCAAGCGGCCTCTACCGCGTCATCGACATTCTCGAAGACGCCGCGGTCCCCGGCCGCACCGCTGGCTGCGGGGCAGCCTGCGGCGGGTGCGCTCGTCTGGCTGCCGCCCATTCCGGCCAGCACCTGCTTGACGATCGCTTCAATTTCCTGCGAACTGATATCCATGGCTTTTTGTCCTTTCCGTGTTTTTCACACCGGTTGGAAAAACCGGATCTTTTTTACTGGAAGCTCTTCAGCGTCCGGCGGATGACTTCTGCCATCGCGGCATCCCGCGCGTTGGCGGGCTTCGCCGCAGCGGGAGCAGCTGCCGGCTGTGGGGCCGGGGCCGGAGTGGAGGCGGCTGCGGGCTGCGCTTTGGGCAGGGTGGGTAGCGCCATGCCGGGCTGGATGAGCCCGGTCACGCCCGGCAGAGCCGAAACGGCAGGGGCCGGGGCAGCCGGGACCGGCTGCGGAGTCATCGGCTGTGGGATGGGCTGAGCCATCACCGGGGCGGGGGCGGCAGCGGCAGAGCCGCACTTGCCGCAGCCGGAGCAATGGCCGGTGCAGTGGCCGCAGCTGGGGCACTTGAAGCAGCCCAGCTTCGCGGTCACGGCGGCGTAGTAGTCCAGCGCCTCGACCAAGTGGCTGGCGTCGGCGGGGGTCTTGCCCCACGTCATGCAGCCGTCGTTTTCCAGCAGCACGCCCTTATCGGTGCGGCAGAGGAGGCTGACCGCCTGTGCCAGCGCCTCCGGGTTCTGGGCGGGCAGCAACTGGATGCGGCCCAGCGCCCGGACGGCGGGGCTGAAGGCGGCGGGCTGCACCGACTGGCCCTGCATCCCCATCACGGCCGCACAGGCCGGATAGGTGTGCATCACACACTGGACATTCTCATTTTCCTGATAGATCTTCAGATGAACGGGCAGGTCTTCGGGCAGAGGCTTCGGCTTTGCGCTGAGCATCGCCTTGCCGTTCAGGTCCACGCGGACCAGCATATCCTGCGTCAGCGCGGCCTTGTCCGCCCCGGCGATGGTCACCCAGACGGCGGCAGGCCCGACCCGGACGCTCAGGCTGCCGTCTCCGGCCACCAGAAAGCCCTTGGCCTCCAACCGGCGCGCCATCTCGATGATGGTCTTTTTCGCCTCGAAATCCGAGAGGTAAGTAACGCCTTGAATCACCATACGTTTCTTTCCTCCTTTTCAGCGGCGCAGCGGGGGGATGTGGAGCATGGCGCGGGCTTCGTCCGGCGTCATGGGCATCATCCCCTTGGATTTGACGATGTCCGACACCTTCGCGATCAGGGCGGCGTTGTTGTCCACATGGACGCCCGGCGCGATCATGTCCGAATCCTCGAAACCGATGCGGACGGTGGACGCGCCCATATCCAGCGCGGTCTTCACCATCTCCCAGTCCTCACGGTGGGCCTGTGTGTAGCCCCACAGGTAATCGCCGTTGGGGAAGTTCTCCTCCAGCGCGGCGATCATGTGGCGCAAAGCGGGCACCGTGGCGGGCATCTCGCCGCCGTGGCCGAAGACCAGCGCAAACAGGATGGGCTTGACGAAGTGGAACTTGTCGTTCAGCTCCCGCATCGTGTTGATCATGCCCAGCTCAAAGACCTCCGTCTCCGGGATCTTCTTGTTCTCCATGATGGTCTTGATGCAGTATTCCACATCCTTGATGGGGTTCTGGTAGACCGAGGTGCCGAGGTTGACCGAGCCGACGTTCAGGCTGTTGGCCTCTACCCACGAGGGGTAGCAGGGCTGGACGCGCTCTTCAATGGTCAGGTTGGACACGCCGCCGGTGGAGATCTCGACCACGATATCGCACATCTCGCGGATGTACATCACCGTTTCTTCGAGCAAGCTCAGATCCGGCGTCAGGTTGCCGTTCAGGTCGCGGCAGTGCAGATGCACCATGCACGCGCCGTTCTTGTAGCACTCATACACATCCCGTGCAATGGCGCGGGGGTTGATGAGGATATCGGTGGCCGCCACAGGCGCCACCGCGATCAGAATTTTTTTCATTGGCTGACACTCCTTGCGAAAAGCATTGGAGAAGTTAAACAAAGGATGCAAATCATGTTTTGAAGTCTACATCCCACCTTTTGAACTTGCAAATTCCCATCTGCCACACCCGGCAGGTGGGATGCAGGTCATTTCCAGAAGATGTAGTGGTCTTGTACGGTGCTGGCGATCTGGTCCACCTGCCGCCGCTCAATGACGCTGAGCAGCTGGCGGTGAAGCTCGACGAACCGCTCGATCTCCTCCTCGCCCTTGGCCAGCACCTTGCGGGTAGTCTCGTACCGGCTGGGCAGGGTCAGGCGGGTGATGTACTCGGTGATGGTCGTCAGCATGGGATTCTGGGCCGCATTCGCGATCTGGGTGTGGAAGCGGCTGTCCAGCTCCAGCACCTTGTCCACCGAAGGCTCCGGCGAGTGCATTTCTGCCGAAAGCTCGCCGAAGATGCGGTACAGGTCTGGCAGGAAGGAGGCGATGTCGCTGCGCTGGATGATGACATTCAGCGTACCGATGTCGATGACGGAGCGCAGCTCCACGAACTCCTGCCAACTGTTTTTTTGTAAGATGATGCTGTAGAGCATCGGGTCCAGCATTTTCTGGTTGTAGCTCTCGCTGACGAAGGTTCCCTCGGCCCGCTTGATGTACAGGATGCCGTAGGCTTGCAGCTTCTTGACCGCCTCACGCACCGAGTTGCGCCCGGCGCCGAACTGCTTGCACAGCTCCATTTCGGTGGGCAGCTTATCGCCCGGCCGGAGCGTACCGCTGATGATCTGGGAGATGATGCCGTCCAGCACCTGATCGACCACAGACTTTGCGGGGGTCTTCGCGCTCGATTCCATTGTCATAAAAATCCGCCTCCAATCCCGTCCGGGGTGGGAATTTTATCTGCTCCTCGGCAGGGAACGTTCTCCGGGAAGTCCCCTTCAAACATCACACGTTGAAATCTTTTAAAGTTTATCTCATTTTACCATATTCAGGAAGCAGATTCAATGGTTCTGCGCGGATTATGCCATCAAATAGGTGGGCAGCAGGACCAGCTGCGGGAAGGCGATCATCAGGGCGATGCAGATGAAGGTCGCGCCGATGAAGGGCAGCAGGGTGGGGAACACGTCCTCGACCTTGATGTCCATCAGGTCACAGGCCACGTAGATGCACATGCCGACCGGGGGCGTGACCAGACCAACACCGATGACGACGGTGATCAGGACACTCAGAACGATGGGGTCGATGCCCACGCCGAGAGCGATGGGGTAGAGGATGGGCATGAACAGGGTCAGGGTCGCGATGGACTCCATGAACATGGTCACGATGAAGAAGATCAGCAGGATCATGATCAGGATGATGGTGGGATTGGTGGTGAAGCCCAGCATGGTGTTGGCCACCCACTTGTCGAAGCCGGCGGTGGTCAGCATGACGGTATAGAGCTTGGCAGCGCCGATGACGATGAAGATACGGCCGCTGGTGCGGACGGTCTCAGCGAAGGCAAACTTGATGTCCTCCCACTTCAGCTCGCGGTAGATGATGCCGCCAGCGAACAGACCATAAACGACTGCGATGACGCCAGCCTCCGTGGGGCTGACGATGCCCATGGTGATGGTGCCCACGATGATGATGGGCATCAGCAGGGCGGGCCAGCTCTCCCACAGACCGTGCAGCACAGGGCCGATGGAGAAGTGGCCCGGCTCCTTGGGGACGCCCTCCTTCTTGGCCATGAAGTAGCTGACGATCATCTGGGCAAGGCCGCACATGACGCCGGGGATGATGCCGCCGAGGAACAGCTTACCGGTGGAGATGCCGCAGATACCGGCGATGACGACCATCGGGATGGACGGGGGGATGATGATGCCGATGGTGGAAGAAATAGCGGTAACGGCAACGGTGAACTTCTTGGAGTAGCCCTTGCGAACCATTTCCGGCATGAACATACCGGAGACACCGGCGGTATCTGCAACCGCCGAACCGGAAATGCCCGCGAAGATCATACTGGACAGGACGTTGACATGGGCCAGACCACCGTAGATGTGGCCGACGATGGAGTAGCAGAAGTCCATCAGGCGCTTGGAGATGCCGCCCTTGGACATGGTGAAACCGGCGAAGGTATACAGGGGGATGGCCAGCAGAGCAAAGCTGTTCATACCCTCAAACATACGCTGGGCGATGGTAACGGTGCTGCCGCCGCCGAGGAAGAGGATGCCGCCGATGGCGGACAGGCCCAAACTCATGGCGATGGGCACACCGAGGAACAACAGAACGAAGAATGAGATCAGCAGCCAAGCGATCATTTGGATTCGCCTCCTTCGGGTTTTTCGGTGAGTTCAACGATCAGGTTGAGGATCGCGGACAGGGCGCACAGCGCACCGGCGATGGGGAAGATCATGTAGACCTGACCCATGGTGAACGGGGGCATGGTGGAGACGGCCTGTTTTGCGCGGGTGCACAGCTGGAAGCCGCCGTAAGTGACCATGAGATAGAAGAGGGCGATGAAGACGTTGCGGATGATGGCCAGCATCTTTTTGCCGAACGCCGTCTTGCCGAAGATGGAATCGACCACCTCCACGCGGAGGTTCGAGCCCATGGCGTTGATGCCGATGCAGGCGATGAGCATGGACCAGACGTTCAGGTACTGGCTGCTCTCCATATACCACTTGAAGCCGCCGATGCCGGGGATCAGGCGGAGGACAACGTTTGCGAACAGGATCACCATCATCGCCGCACACAGAACGGCGGAAATGACGGTCGTGATCTTATCCAGCGCGGTTTGCAGTTTTTTCACGATACAAACTCCTTTCTTGGGCCGGGCTCTGAACAGAATGCAGGGGACAAAGGGCACTCCCCTTCGTCCCCTGCTTCGGTTTTATTTCCGTTGTTCTGAAAAGGCTCAGCGGCTCTCTTTCCAAGCCTTCAACTGGTCGAGCAGGTCGCCGTAGGTGTCGGCGTTGTCGGTCAGGACCTTCTCGGTGGCGGCTGCGAACGGAGCCAGATCGGGGCTGTTGATCTTCATGCCCTTCTCTTCCAGAGAGGAGACCAAGTCGTTGGTCTGCTGCTCGTTCAGCTCACGGTCGTAATCAGCGGATGCCTTGGCAGCGTCGGAAAGGATCTGCTGCTGGTCGGCACTCAGCTTCTTCCAGCTGGTCTCCGAGATGGTGAAGCACATGCCGGAGTAGATGTGGTTGGTGATGCTCAGGTACTCCTGAACCTCGTACAGGTTATTGTTGTAAATAACGGGGATGGGGTTCTCCTGTGCGTCGTAGGTCTTCTGCTGCAGAGCCTGATACAGCTCAGAGAAGCTCAGCGGCTGGGGGTTTGCGCCCAAAGCGGTCATGGTAGCCATGATGACGGGGTTCTCCGGGGTGCGGATCAGCAGACCCTTCATGTCGTCGGGGCTGTTGATGGGGCCCTTGGAGTTGGTCACGCAGCGGAAACCGTTGCAGTAGTGGGCCAGAACGCGCATGTTCTGCGCCAGCAGGCCTTCCTCAGCGGCGGCCTCGATGTCGCTGTCCATAAAGGCCCAAGCGTCGTCGAAGGTCTCGAACTGGAAGGGCAGTGCGGAGATGCCCATCTTAGCGTCGTAGGTTGCAAAGTTGGAAGCGTCGGTGACGATGATATCGACCGTGCCGGAATCCAGTGCGATGGAGTTGATCAGGTCGGCGTCGCCGCCCAGCTGGCCGGAGGGATACAGCTGAACGGTCACAGCGCCGCCGGTCTTCTCCTCGACCTCTTCCTTGAACTGCTGTGCGCCCTTTGCGCGGGGGTCTTCCTCATTGGTGGAGAAGCCCAGCTTCAGGGTAACGGATGCGCCGGAAGCAGCAGCCGAACCGGTGGAAGCTGCCGTGGAGCCGGTGGAGGCTGCGGTAGAGCTGCCAGAGCCGCCGCAGGCGGTCAGACCCAGAGCTGCTGCGGAGAAACCGGCCACCTTCAGGAAGTCGCGGCGAGAAATCATCTTTTTCATAACTAATCTCCTTCAATTATGCTTTCATGGGCCGGACATGCCCCGGCCCTTTGTCCGTGGATCAGATGGTGCCCTTCTTTTCCAGTGCCTTCCGGAGTTCGGCTGCGCCGAAGCGGGGGCTGCTGAGGACGACCTTGCCGAACTTGTCGGCGATGTACTGCTCGCAGTAGGCCATGCTGCCCTGTGCGAAAACGATGACGTCCACCTTATCGGCGATGGTACCGGCCATCTCGGTCATGCGGGCCTTGAACTGGTCCTGATCCAGACCGAATGCGCCGTCCACGAGGCAGTCCACAAGCTCGACGTGCTTGTTGCACTCGCGGGCCATCCGAAGGATGGTGCCCTTGGTGGGTTCCAGCGTGGTGGGCAGGGTCGCCATAACGCCAATGCGCTGGCCCTTGCGGACGGCCTCACGGCACATCTCTTCGTCCACGCGGACGATGGGCACGCCGATGTACTTTGCCACATCCTGTGCGCTGTCGGCCACTTCGCCGACGCTGCTGCAAAGGTTCAGCATGGCGTCCACGCCTTCCTCTGCGGCCTTCATGTACATGCCGATCAGGCGGGCAGCGGGTGCGGTGGTCACATAACCTGCCGCGCGGACATCTGCCAGAATGCTGGGGTCCTGCAGGCTGTACAGTTCGACATCGTCGCCCAGCTGCTTCTTGACTTCCTGCTCCACCAGCTCGATCAGCTCCGGGGTAGTGCTGGTATAGATCAAGCCTACCTTCATAATGGAAAAGCCTCCTTTTTCCGTTTCGAAATGTCGTTTCGCTCCGGACAAGCATTTTCGCAATGGATTTTTGTTACATCCCATCTTATTGCTCTGTATCAGTGCTTATCCGCGATTACATCCTACAATTAGATTACTCTTCGAGGCATCAAATGTAAATTGGCGAAAAGCCGATATTTCACTTCCGTTTTCGTTGTTCTGCACAAATGTGGGACGAAATGGTGAAAAATCATCCTTTTTCTGGACAACATCCTATCTTGCGGCGTATAATAGGGAAAAGAAAAAAATCCCTTTCCGGGGAAGGAGCGTTGCAGAGATGAACCCATTCCAAAGCGATAATATCTGGAAAAAACAAGCGCGGCAGGGCCCAAAAAAGCCCCTTTCGCCCGAAGAAGAATGGAAGAAGCAGTTCAACAGCAACAGCCTGTGGCTGCTGGGCGGCGTGGTGCTGCTGGCGCTGTATCTGGGGGCCATCCGCGCGGGCAGCATCGCGCTGGACGGCAGCTCCACCGTGCTGGTGATCGTGGTGAGCTGCTTCTGCATCTACTCCGCCGCCACGCTGGGCAAGCTGTGGAAGAGCAGACCCGCTGATCCTTCGCCCAAGAAAAAATCAAAGTCCCGCAAATAGTAAAAGCCGCGATGTACACAGCATCGCGGCTTTTTTGTTTGTCAGATCAGCCGAGCAGGATCTCCACGGCTTCGCGCAGGGTCGGCACCTCGCCGACGTTGCCGGGGAAGATGATGTACGGCGTGCCGGGGAAGAGGCTCTCCGCGCCGGTCTGCCAGACCGGGATGCCGGGGCGGATCTGGCCCAGCACCTTGGCGCACTTCACCCGCAGAGCCTTGACGCCCACATCGCTGCTGGTGATGCCGCCCTTTGCCACCACGAAGGCGGGGGAGGCGGTCAGCTTGCCGACGCAGCTCTGGAGCGCATCGCTGATGGCCACGCTGCGGACGAGGGCCGCTTCCGGGGTGTCGTCCGGCAGGGTGAGCACCACACGCTTCGTGGAAACGCAGCAGGTGATGCCCTTCCGGATCTGTTCGGAGCAGTGGGCCACGATGGCGGCGGCTTCTTTTTCCAGCTCGCCGGGGACGAGCACCTTGTCGCTGTCCATCTCAATAAACTCGATGCCCGGTACTTTTTTCAATTCTTCAAGCTGGGCCGTGGTCTTTTTGGTGTGGCTGCCCACCACGATGATGCCGCCTGCGCTGCTCTGCCGGGCAACCATCTGGCCGCGGGTCAGCAGAGGCTGGCTCGAAATGTTTCCGATGGCCTTGACGAGGGCTGCTGCGCTGCGGATGGTGAAGTGCCGTCCCCTTGCCATGGCGCGGTAAAGGGCCACCGCGAAAGCCTGTACATCACACTCGGCAATGGCATTGACGATGATGTGGCCATAATCGTGGACGTTCAGGAGCTGCTGCTCGATGCCGTCAAAGTCCAGCGCACGGAGGCTTTCCAGCGAGATGCAGGTCACGTCTGCCGCCTTGACGGCCCCGTGGGTCTTCTCCTCGATGTACGCGCAGAGGTTGCTGGCGTGGTAGCCGAAGGTCTCGTCCTTGGCAAACTCGGTCTGGCCGCAGGGGATCAGCTCCTCGCCGTAGCGGACATAATGCACGTTGTCCAGTGTAAAACGGCCGCCCTCCCGGAAATAGGGGCAGAGGATGTCGCCGTCCATCTTGTAGCCGTTCTCTGCCTCGGTGACCTCCCGCAGCAGGTCGGTCTCCAGCGGGTAGTGGCCGCGCAGGGTGGAGTCGCCGCGGCTGATGATGAGGTAATCCATCCCGAACTCGCGGGCCACCTGTGCGGCGTTCTGCGCGATCTCGCGGTGGGCCTTGGTGGTCTCGGCCACGGTAAAACCACGGCTGTTCGTCAGAATAAAGAAGAGTTTTTCCGGCGCGGCAAAGCCTTTGCGCATACTCTCCACAGTCCAGTCCGTATAAACATAGATATCGTGTACCGTCTGGACGCCCGTAGGGTCGTCATCCAGCACGATGATCTTCCGGTCGCTGGCGGCAGCCTCGGCGGCGAGAGCGGCGCTCAGCTTGGCCTCGTCCGGCTGCGGAAAGGTGCCCAAAACCGCGGCACTGCGAACCTGTTCCATTTGAAAAACCTCCTTTATTCGTACAAAACCTGTGCGATCAGCACCAGCGGCTCGTCACCGAGACACGCGATCTGGTGGGTGTCGCCGGGCATGGCGGCGATGATGTCGCCGGTTTCAAGGATCTGCTCCTCGCCGTTGATGATGTGCTTTGCACGGCCGGAAACGATGACCATGCTCTCCATTTCATGTTCGTGGGTGTGCTTGCCGATGCTCACGCCCGGCGCCAGCGTGTGCCGCACATAGGCGCGGCCCTTGTTCAGCATCTCGGCCGGGGCATCCAACAGCCGCTCCATCATCACAGTGCCTTCACCGCCCATGCAGTTGGGGATCGGGGTCGGGGTCATCTCCGAAGCTTTCTTGTACAACATCCCATGTTCCACCTTTCAATTCCGCTCGTTTCGGCAGGGTGAGCTTGCGTCTTTAAACATCCTACCTTTCATGTTAAGTTCATTATACATGATTGCAAGCGAAATGGCAAGATTTTTTCCATAGATTTACCGCCGTTTTGTGCAAAGTGTTTTTTCGTGGCAGAGAGAAAGCCCCGCCATCCGGCGGGGCTTTCGGCGGACTCAATCGTCCGTTTTCGGCTCCATATCCAGCTCCGGCATCAGCTCGTCGCTGATGACCGTCAGCATCTGCTCCAGCTTGTCCACATCCTCGGCGGGGAAACGGTCCCGCACGCGCTCCACCACGGTGTGCAGGTAAGAGTAGCTGATGTTGTAATATTCGATATACTTCTTGGTCGGGCGGAGGTGGTATTCGCGCCGATCCTTGGTGGACTGGATCTTCTCCACATAGCCCTTCCGAACCAGACTGCCGATCTTATACGCCGCGTTCGGGGTGGAGATCTGCATCATGCGGGAAAACTCCGCGATGGTCGGCTCGCCCATCGCCATGATCCCCTCCATGCAGAAGGACTCTACCGTGGTCAGCGTGGCCTCGCGGGTGGCGAAGCGCTGAAACACGTTCTGGTAGAAGTGCAGCTTAAATTTAGTATAGACGTCATTGAATGCTTTTTCCAGCATGGTGCGGCTCCCTTCGATTCCCTCAATTTCTTTTAGTATATCATATTTTTGCCCGAACGCAAGCGAAAAAGTGCCCGCCGCGCAAAAAGGGGCTGTTGCAAATAACTCCCTCCGTCACGGCTTCGCCGTGCCAGCTCCCTCTCGGAGGGAGCCTTGGCGTAACGGCAAGCTGTGAAAGCCTCCCTCATTGAGGGAGGTGGCATCGCGTCAGCGATGACGGAAGGAGTTGTGCAACAGCCCCTTGCTGTTTATGGGAGAGTTACTTCATCAGCTTCTTGAGCTTGAGCCACGCGCCGAAAACGTCGTACTTGGTAACGTAACGGTCGGGGTCAAAGCGGGAAGCGTCGCTGTCGTCGGCGGACTTCACAAGGCCGTTGTCGATGGCCCAGCGGGTCGCCTTCTGCAGCTCGATCTCCTCTGCGGGCACATCGCTGTACAGGCTCGGCAGAGCCGCTTCCGGCTTGCCCGCCGTCTCCCACAGCAGCACCACCAGCTCACGCCGGTTGGTGGGCACCGCCACACCCTGCGGCAGGTTCAGCTGCAAGTAGCTGTCCACGCCAAGGCTCACGCCCTGCCACACCAAGATGCCAGCCGCTGCGCCGCCCACGGCCACCGTTGCCATGGTGCCCAGCGCCGAAGGCCCATCGTCCTCGCCCGGCAGCTCGGAGGAGCGGTACTGCGCCTCAATGGTGATGTCCGCTTCCGGCATCGCAAAGGCCATGTGGGGGTCGTGCAGCATCACGTTGGGGTCACCCGTCAGCGTGTCCTTGACACCCTCCGGGAAGCGGATGCTCCACACGTCAAAGGTCATGCCCTCCGGCACTTCCGACTCGTCCACGTCCACCGTCAGCTCGGTGCCCTTCGCGATACCTTCCACCTTCGTCTCGCCGTTGATCTTGCCGCCCTTGACGGTAACGGTGTAGGTCTTGGGCTGGTCGTCGGGGTTCGGGGTGGGGGTAACGGTCTTGTCCTTGTAGGTTGCCTTTGCGATAGCATTACCGTTAATCGTCACCTCAATGGTCGCATTGGTCTCCTGATAGCCATTCTTCAGCGTCAGGCCGGTCAGCTCCCACTTTTCGAACTGCTTGCCCTCTGCGGCATCCTTAGCCGTCAGCTTGATTGTTGCACCAGCTTCGTAATTACTGCTGGTTTGGTTTTCATCAGTGCCAATGTAGCCATCTTCAACGGTCAAGGTGTAGGTCGTAGGTGCCTTGTCCTTGTAAGTTGCCTTTGCAGTGGCATTGCCGGTGATCGTCACCTCAATGGTCGCATTGGTCTCCTGATAGCCATTCTTCAGCGTCAGGCCGGTCAGCTCCCACTTTTCGAACTGCTCGCCCTCTGCGGCATCCTTAGCCGTCAGCTTGATTGTTGCACCGGCTTCGTAATTGCCGCTGGTTTGGTTTTCATCAGTGCCAATGTAGCCGCCGTCCACCGTCAGCGTGTATTTCGGGGTCTTCGCGTAGGTTGCGGTCAAGGTAATATCTTCTGCGGGCATGTCGAACACGATGCGATTCCTGCTCAGGTCAACTTCTTTACCGTTATAGGTAAGCGTCACGCCGTCGCTGACCTTCCAGCCCGCGAAGTAATACCCTTCCTGTTGATCGGTGGTCACGCGCACAGCTGTGTTGACAACCACGGGTTGCTCAGATTTCGTGCTTACGGCACCCTCGACATCGCTCTGCACGGTCAGCGTAACCGTTTTGTTCAAAACAACATCTTCTATCGGCATCTTGAACGAGACTGTTTTTGTGCCCAGACCCGCCACATCATAATCGTTGGTTTTTCCGTTCAGATTATAAATGTAACCGCCGTCAAGCGTTTGGAGTTCCAACTGCGTCCCGCAAGTTGTATAGATGTTTCCCCAGTAGCTCATACTCCCGCCACTACCCGCGTACACACCGTTCACGCGGTTAATTTTTACACCGTTCACATTTACTTTGCTGATACCATTGCGGCCTTCCAATCTGGTGCCGCCATTAAAAATGCCTCCGCCTACTACAGCAGTATCCGCGTTGTCCACGCCGCTCCTAAAGAAACCTCCATTGATGGTTCCATTATTGGTAACTTTATAGTAGAACTCGCCGTTTTCAATGGTGCCGCCATCGTTCGTAACGTTGTATCGGAATTTTCCGCCCTTGATTACGCCGCCAGCATTATTCGTCACATCGGTAAAGCCGGAATAGATGCCATTTATAATCGTGCCACTGTTCTGAATCTTTTCGTTAGAAAATATTCCGTTTTTAATCGTGCCGCCTTTTTCGACTGTAATGCCATTTCTTGCAGAAATCGAACCGCCCAGAATTTTGCCACCTTCTGCAATCGTAAGCTTATCATCAATCAGACGATCCATGGTTTCCACCACAGCATCTTTCGCAATCGTCACGCTTCCGCCAATTGGTGCATTCATTTTTTCCGAAGAGGTTTTATCCGTCGGCTTAATTTTATTCAGATCATAATTTCCATTCGTCAGCGTCAGGGTCTTCGTTTCTGCAACATAGCTCCATCCGTTACCACTGGCGCTCTTCTGGCCGAAGTCTGTTCCATCCGGATAATATACGCCCACGCTATAGTTACTCACAAATTCCAGTTCTGCATTTTCAAGCGGCCCATTCAGCTCAATATTTCCCGTTGCGGGTGTCGTGAAGGTAAGGGTCTTCGTGTTTTCGTCCCAACTGCTGTTGCAGTTGTCCGTGCCAATCGCCTTACCATTCAGGCTTCTAATCGTGGTTGCCTGACCGCTTGTACCACTTTCCCAGAGCTGCACCGAGATGGTAGTGCCTTCGCCCTCTTTTGTAACGACGACCGGGCTGGAACCGACATCTTCAAAGTTCAAGACGCCATCAATTTTCACCTTGATGGTCCGGTTCGAAACGTAGGAGGTGATAGTATGCTCCTTATATCCTTCTGCCACCCAACTTGGTTCGCTCTTGAATACGCCGCCCTGCACAATACTATCATACCCAGTGCCAATGCTGTTGACCTGCTTCAAGAAAATTCCATTTTTTATTGTGCCATTGTAGTTCGTAACATTGCTTCTATATACACCATTCTCAATGGTGCCCCAGTTTGCTACCCACGCGTTGAATACGCCACCTTTCAGGGCAGCACCATTGCTGACTGTAACATCGCATTGAAGTTCCACATCGTTTGAGAAATCCCATCCGCCATTTGTCCCATATAGCGTCAACATTCTATCGCCATATGTCCAGCCATAACCTTTATGCCCAGCGATATATATGCCACTATACATCGTCTCTCTGCCAGTAGTAATGGGACATCCGTTTGAACCAATTTCCAGTTTCGTTATCGTCTTGTTCAGCTTCAGAAGATAGACCCCGGTACTGCTGTCCGTTTCGCTTTCCAGCCTTACTGCGCTCGGCACGAAATCCATGTTACTCCGATAAGTGTTCGTATTCAGAGTATCATTGACATTCACGATTTTGGTACTTTTCGTTTCGACATTCAAAGTCTCATTGTCCATGCCGATCACATAGACCTTACCTGTGCCAAAATCAACATCATTCACAGACAGGGTGTCCGTGTTTGCAGTATCCGCAAACTCAATGCGATACTGATTCGCCGCGCTGTCAATGCCATTCGAGGGAAGCACCTTGAACACGCCACCAGTGATTTTGCCCGCATCATAATTGATTACACTCGTGTTTTCCAAATCAACACCGACAAAAATGCCACCGGTAATGGTACCTTTATTCGAAACAGCTTTCTTAAAGGTTCCGCCAGAAATTTTACCGCCTGCTTCATTCCAGACCGTACCCTCAAACGTACCGCCAACCACTGTTGCACCATTGATAATAACGCCGCAAGTGACCGGAGCCGAAAAAGTATAAGTACCCTTTTTCAGCATCAGGTTTGAGTCGTACTTCCAATTTTCGCCCTTTGCGCCGTCTTTTCCAACCGGCTCACCGTTGCTGTCGATTTGAATCGTGGTCACATCAGCCCTATTGGCAGCGTCGATGTCCTCCCCACTCTCCTCCGCCAGCACCGCAGTCCCTCCGCCGGGGGTCTGCGCAAGGGCGCTGACAGGGAACAGCGAGATCATCATGCTCAGCGCAAGAACAAGGCTGAGAATGCGCTTTTTCATAAAAGTACCTCCTCGTTTTCCGAAATTTTATCATTCTGCTATCAATATAACACATTTTGACGCATTTCGACAGAGGAAGCGTGCATTCTCAGCCTTGTATATTTCAATCTTTTCTTTTTATCGCAGATTTTCCGGGGTCAGCGCTTGCGGGCCGCAAACTTGGCGCGGATGACGCTGAGGGCGATCAGCTCCAGCGCAATGGCCACAGCCAGCAGGACCAGCGAGGTGAAAAGGCTGGCGCTGGCGCCGAGGACGATCTGGCTCAGGCCGGTGATGACGTAGCAGACCGCCGAGATGGCGGCCACGGTGATGGCGTAGGGCAGCTGGGTGGACACATGGTTCACATGGCTGCAATGGGCGCCCGCCGAGGCCATGATGGAGGTATCGGAGATGGGGGAGCAGTGGTCGCCGCAGACCGCGCCGGACAGGCACGCCGCGATGGAGATGACCAGCATCTCGCCCTGCGGGAAGGCGTGACAGACGATGGGGATCAGGATGGAGAAGGTGCCCCACGAAGTGCCGGTGGCAAAGGCGAGGAAGACCGCCACGAGGAAGATGATGGCGGGCAGCAGGTACTGCAGGGCCGCCGCCGAGCCGTTCAGCAGGTTCGCGACGTAGTATTTTGCGCCCAGCAGGTTGGTCATGCCGGAAAGGGTCCATGCCAGCGTGAGGATCAGCATGGGGCTGACCATGGCCTTGAAGCCCTCCGGGATGCAGGCCGCGAAATCTTGGAAGGTCATCACCTCACGCACGCGGTAGAAGACGAAGGTGAACAGCAGGGCAATGCTGCTGCCCATCACGAGGCCCGCCGAGGCATTGCAGTCCGAGAAGGCGGTGATGAAGTCCACGCCGGAGAAGAAGCCGCCGGTGTAGATCAGGCCGAAGATACAGGCCGCGATCAGCACCACCACCGGCAGGATCAGGTCGATGACATGGCCGCGGGTGTCGGTGCCGTCGTCCACATCGTCGCCGTAGGGGCGGTCGTCGGTGGTGAAGAGGTCGCCGTTCAGGGCGTTGTCTTCATTGAGCTTCATGGGGCCGTAGTCGGTGCCCGTGAGCACGAGGAAGAAGATCATCACCAGCGTCAGCAGAGCGTAATAATTGTACGGGATGGTGCGCAGAAACATGGTAAAGCCGTTGATCCCGGAGCCTTCCGGCACCGAGGAGGTGACCGCCGCCGCCCAACTGGACACCGGCGCGATGATGCAGACCGGGGCCGCCGTGGCGTCGATGAGGTAGGCCAGCTTAGCGCGGGAGACCTTCTGCCGGTCGGTGACCGGGCGCATGACCGAGCCGACGGTCAGGCAGTTGAAGTAGTCGTCCACGAAGATGAGCACGCCCAGCACGAAGGTCGCCAGCTGCGCCCCGGCGCGGGTGTGGATGTGGGTGGACGCCCACCGCCCGAAGGCCGCGCTGCCGCCCGCCTTGTTCATCAGGGCCACGAGGATGCCCAGCATCACGAGGAAGACGAGGATGCCCACGTTGCTGGAGTCGGCCAGCTTCGCCACCATACCGCCCTCTTCATTAAAGAACAGGGTGTTCAGCGCCAGCTCCAAGTTGCCGTTGGCGTAGAGCAGCGCACCCGTGGCGATGCCCACCAGCAGCGAGGTGTAGACCTCCTTGGTGTTCAGTGCCAGCACGATGGCCACCACCGGCGGCAGCAGACTCAGCGCCGTGCTGTACACCGCGCAAGTGTAGTTCGCCGGGTCCGTGATGGTGCCGGGCGTTGCCGCCGTGCACCACAGCAGCAGCCCGAACACCAGCACTGCGCCGGCCCACGATAGATTCACTTTTTTCATAAAACGATTCCTCTTCTGATTTTTTTCCCCGGCGCGGGGCAGACTATCCCCAAGAAACACAAAGGGGGTGGCCGACGCGCCGGATTATAAAGCGCTGTACTTTGAGCTGTTCCGCGCCAGCGAACAGGCCGCCCGCATCCTGCTGGAAGCCCAGCAGAAAGCGGAGGAGCAGATTATGGAGGACGACCAGCCGCCGATGCGGCTCAGCCCTTCTTCGCCTGAGCCTTCGCCGCGAACTTTGCGTCGTTCACGATGAAGCGCTCGTGCACGCCGCCGCCCACGGGGCCTTTTTCATCATGCAGGGATACCTTAAACACCAGCTTGCGGCCTTCCACGGCGGTCAGCTCGCTCTCGCAGGTCACGGTCATGCCTACGGGGGTGGGGGCGGTGTGCTCCAGCTCCAGCTTGGTGCCCACGGAACCGCAGCCCTCGTCCAGCTCACCTGCCACGCTCATCCAGCAGGTCTTCTCGGCCAGCGCCACCAGCGCGGGCGTCGCGAAGACGTCCAGCGTGCCGCTGCCCATGGTCTTTGCAGTGTTTTCGTTCGTCACGAGCTGGCTCTGCTCGCCCTTGATGCCAACAGTCAACATAAAAATACTTCCTTTCTTCAATCGCCGCATCGGCAAACATTTTTTACTACCTTGATAGGATACCACACTTTCCGCGCCGATGCACCTGTTTTGGAGGGATTTCTGCAATTTTCCTCTTCCGCTTTTGCCCAAAACGCGCTATGATAGGGCCGAAAGGCGGTGTCCTCTATGAGCGACTTCTGGAAATCCTATGATATCACCGCGCTGGAATACGGCGAAGGCTACCAATGCTATCCTCTTTACGGCAAGATCCATCGAATTGAGCTGGCCCTTTCGCTGCTCTTTATCGTAGGGGTCGCGCTCTGGTACAAGCGCAGCGGGGCGAAGCTGCGCCGGAAGATCTTGGTCGGTGTCACAGGTCTGCTTTTACTGGACGAAGCTGCTCTGCTGCTGGGCATGGCCTTGACCGGCCAGTGGAACTGGAGCTATCTGCCGCTCCATCTGTGCAGCATCAACGTCTTTGTCTGCCTTTACAACACCCTCTTCGACCAGAATTGGTGCAAAGAGGAGCTGTATGCCCTCTGCATCCCCGGCGCGGCGCTGGCGCTGCTCTGCCCAAGCTGGCTCGATGTGCCCTCGTGGTGGACGCTCATCAATCTGCACTCCATCTCCATCCACGCCCTGCTCGTACTCTACCCGGTCCTCCTCGTCGTGGGCGGCTACCGCCCCAGCGTCCGCCGGGTGCCGCAGGTGCTGGCCTTTCTCTTCGGCTCCGCCCTGCCCATCTACTTTCTGAACAAACCCCTGTGCACGAACTTCTACTTCCTTAATAACCCCTACGGCAACGTCATCACCACGGCTTTCACCAACCTGCTGGGTGAAAAATACTATATTCTCGGCTTCCTGCCCGCCATTGCGGCGGCGCTGGCGCTGATGTATCTGCCGTGGGTGGCGGCCGCCCGCCGGAAGTGATATATCCAGATTTTGAACACGCGTGTTCCAAATCTCTCCCCGCTTTGAGACGCGGCGTTTTTGTTTCCAAAAACGCACCCTTTTTGCAGATTAAAAATGCAGTTTTCTTGCGTATTGCGGTAAAATTCAGGATTTTTGATTATGGGGCAAAAATCTTTGCAAAAGCCCTTGACAGGGGCTGTTCTGCGTGATACTATGAACGCATGAACAGACATTCATATGAATCCACAGCGAAAGGAGATGCCGAGATGGCCGAAGCAAAAGATGCCCTGCCCGCAGCGCAGCCGCAAGCGGTCGCACTGCCGGACGACGAGGTGCTGTACGAGCTGGCCGACCTGTTCCGGGTGTTCGGCGACTCCACCCGCATCAAGATCCTGTATGCCCTGCACGACAATGAACTCTGTGTGCAGGACATTGCGAACGCGGTGCAGTTGAGCCAGTCCGCGGTGAGCCACCAGCTCCGGGTCCTCAAGGATACCAAGCTCGTGCGGTTCCGCCGGGACGGAAAAACCGTTTACTACGCACTGGACGATGACCATGTGCGCAGCATCCTCTCCTTGGGGATGGAACATATCGAGGAATCATTGAAAGGCAGGTACTACTTATGAAGAAGAACTACAAGATCGAAGTCGATTGCGCAAACTGCGCTCAGAAGATGGAAGATGCCGCCAACACCGTTGCCGGTGTGGCAAGCGCCACCGTCAGCTTTATGACCCAGAAGATGAAGGTCGAGTTCGCTGAGGGTGCGGACCCCCACGATACCATGGTCAACGTTCTGGCCGCCTGCAAGAAGGTCGAGGACGACTGCGAGATCTTTGATATCTGAAAATAAAAACCGGATGGAAACGGCTCCCCTGCGGGGGAGCCGTTTCCATCCCAGAGCATTTCTCTTGTGGAAAGAAAAGTGCAGTTTTCAACAGTTTCCACCGGGTTTTCAACACGTTTTGCGGAAAATCTCAAAAATAAACGGGAAAAAGTCAGATTTCTCCGGGAAAACCTCGTGGAAAACACGGGGGAAAACGTGGAAAAAGGTCTTTTCCGGGGAAAACCTGTTGAAACCGCTCCCACCCCTACCCGACAAAAGGAGAATCCCTATGACCAAAAAACAGAAAAAGGTGCTGTATCAGATCATCGCATCGGTCGTCCTGATCGTGATCCTGCGGCTCCTGCCCGCTTTCCCCACACCGGTGGAGCTGGTGCTCTACCTGATCCCATACCTCGTAGTCGGCTGGGACGTCCTGCGCAAGGCACTTCTCGGCATCAAAAACCGCCAGCCCTTTGACGAGTGCTTCCTGATGGCCGTAGCCACCGTGGGCGCCTTCGCGCTGGGCGATTACGTTGAGGGCTGCGCCGTTATCCTCTTCTACCAGATCGGCGAACTGTTCCAGAGCGTCGCCGTGGGCAAGAGCCGCCAGAGCATTTCCAGCCTGATGGACATCCGCCCCGACTACGCCAACATCGAGGACGAGGACGGCAAGCTGGAGCAGGTGGACCCCGATGATGTGGAAGTCGGCACCGTGATCGTGGTCCAGCCCGGCGAGCGCGTCCCCATCGACGGTGTCATCGTGGAAGGCACCTCGGCCCTGAACACCGCCGCCCTCACCGGCGAGAGCCTTCCCCGCGACGTCCAGAGCGGCGATGAGGTCATCAGCGGCTGCGTCAACATGACCGGTCTGCTGAAGGTCCGCACCACCAAGGAGTTCGGCGAATCCACCGTCTCCAAGATCCTCGACCTCGTGGAAAACTCCAGCATGAAAAAGGCTCGTGCCGAGAACTTCATCACCCGCTTTGCCCGCGTCTACACCCCCGCTGTCTGCTACAGCGCACTGGCGCTGGCCTTCCTCCCGCCGGTGGTCCTGCTGCTGATGGGCCAGCCCGCCCGCTTCGGCGACTGGATCTACCGCGCCCTGACCTTCCTCGTCATCTCCTGCCCCTGCGCGCTGGTCATCTCCATCCCGCTGAGCTTCTTCGGCGGCATCGGCGGCGCTTCCGCCTGCGGCATCCTCGTCAAGGGTTCCACCTATCTGGAAGAGCTGGCCCGCACCGGTGTCGTGGTCTTTGATAAGACCGGCACCCTGACGCAGGGTACCTTCAAAGTAGTGGGCGTCCACCCCGAAAACGGCGTGACCGAAGCCGAGCTGGTGGAAGCCGCCGCACTGGCCGAGAGCTGGTCCAAGCACCCCATCTCCCTGAGCATCAAGAACGCTTACGGCAAGGAGATCGACGCCAACCGCGTCACCGATGTGCAGGAGCTGGGCGGCCACGGCGTGACCGCGAAGGTGGACGGCAGGACCGTCGCCGCCGGCAACGCCCGCCTGATGGCAAAGCTGAACCTCTCCGCCCCCGAAGTCACCGAGCCGGGCACCATCGTCCATGTTGCCATTGAGGGCAAGTACGCCGGTTACCTCCTCATCGCCGATGTGGTCAAGCCCCACAGCGCACAGGCCATCAAGGGCCTGAAGGCGGCGGGCGTCCGCAAGACGGTCATGCTGACCGGCGACGCCGAGCCGGTGGCCAAGGCCGTTGCTTCCGACCTCGGTCTGGACGAGTACCACGCCGGTCTGCTGCCCGGCGACAAGGTGGAGCAGATCGAAAAGCTCCTCGCCGCTAAGGGCCCGAAGGAAAACCTCGCCTTCGTGGGCGACGGCATCAACGATGCACCCGTTCTGTCCCGTGCCGACATCGGCATCGCAATGGGTGCCCTCGGCTCGGACGCCGCCATCGAGGCCGCCGACATCGTTCTGATGGACGACGACCCGGCCAAGATCGCCCTCGCCATGAGCATCGCCCGCCGCACCCTCCGCATCGTGTACGAGAACATCGTCTTTGCGCTGGCCATCAAGTTCGCGTGCCTCATCCTCGGCGCGCTGGGTCTGGCAAGCATGTGGACCGCCATCTTCGCCGATGTCGGCGTCATGGTGCTGGCCGTCCTCAACGCCACCCGCGCCCTCTACACCAAGGACCTCGCCCGCAAGAACGAGCGATGACCCCGTAACCATTCAAACGCCCTAGGACTTCCCCGCTTCGGCGGCTGTCCTAGGGCGTTTTTGCGTCAAAGAATCTTTTTTCGGAAAAATCTTGCAATGTCCGCAGATTCTGCTATACTACTACTAAACTAGGGGGTTAGTGTATATGAAAGATTCCGAGATCGCATCGCAGCCCACCGGCACCGTGCTCCGGGCGCTGAAAGCAGCCGCCCCCCAGACGGTGCCGGTGTTTGCCGGGTATCTCGTGCTGGGCATAGGGTACGGCATTTACGTGCAGTCGCTGGGGCTGCCGGTCTGGATGCCCATGCTGATGGGCACCGTCGTCTACGGCGGCTCGCTGGAGTTCGTGCTGGCAAGCCTTTTGCTGGGGGCTTTTTCGCCGCTGTCGGCCTTCCTGATGGCCTTGATGATCCAAGCGCGGCATCTGTTCTACGGCCTTGCCATGCTGGAGCGGTACAAGGGCTACGGGCTGCGCAGCTTTTATATGATCTACGCCATGAGCGACGAGACCTTTTCCATCACCTGCTCCGCCGAACCGCCGGAAGGGGTGGACCGGGGCTGGTTCATGTTCTTCATTACCCTGCTGGACCAGATCTACTGGGTCGCCAGCGCGGGCCTCGGCGCAGTGGTGGGCTCGGTCCTGCCCTTCAGCACCGAGGGCGTGGACTTCGTGATGACGGCCATGTTCGTCGTCATCTTCCTGAACCAGTGGGAGAAGGAAAAGCAGCACATCAGCGCCCTCATCGGCATTCTGGTGCCGCTGGTCTGCCTTGTGGTGTTCGGCTCCGGCAGCTTCCTTCTGCCCGCCATGGCGTGCATTCTGGTGCTTCTGCTGGCACTGCGCAAGCCCATTGAGAAGGCTGAAGCCGCCCACGGCAAAACGGAGGTGCACGCATGACCACACTGCAAATGGGCATCACCATCGCCATGTGCACGGCGGCGACCATGCTCACCCGCTTTCTGCCCTTTCTGATCTTTTCGTCCAAGGACCAGCAGCCGCCGGAGGTGGTGCGGTATCTGGGCCGCGTCCTGCCCGCCGCCATCTTCGGGATGCTTATCGTCTACTGCCTGAAGGGCGTGACCCCCTTCGCGGGGAGCCATGGCATCCCGGAGGCCATCGCCATTGCGGCGACCATCGCGCTCCACAAGTGGAAGCACCAGACCCTCGTCTCCATTGCGGGGGGCACGGTCTGCTATGTGCTGCTGGTGCAGCTGGTGTTCTGATACGCAAAGAGGGGCTGTTGCAACGAACTCCCTCAGTCACGGCTTCGCCGTGCCAGCTCCCTCTCGGAGGGAGCCTTGGCGTAACGGTTCGCTGTGAAAGCCTCCCTCATTGAGGGAGGTGGCATCGCATCAGCGATGACGGAAGGAGTTGCAACAGCCCCTTTTTATGTTGTGATTACAGCACGATGAAGGTGCAGGTGGCTGCGGGCAGGGTCAGTTCCCCAGCCTTGGCCGCCACAGGAGCCATCTCCGGCAGAGCGTTGCCCTCGCCCAGCACCAGAGCCTTGCCGTTGCAGAGCATGGTCTCGGCACGGAGGGTCTCGGCGGAGAGCTGATACACCTCGGCGTCCTTGGGCAGGGCGACGGTGGTGGTGTCGGTCCGGCTGTTGTTGATGATGAGGTAGGCCTTGCCGGGCTTGCCGTCGGCGCGGGAATGAGCGTAGACGTGGGCACCCTCCCGGATGGGTTCGGCGGTGTCGTAAGCAGTGTTGCCCATCAGGCGGTGCCACAGCAGCACGGCAAAGTAATTGGGGCGGGGGTCGAAGCTGCCGTGGCTCAGGAAACCATAATCGCTGGATGCCAGCGTGTTGTGGAAAATGATGCCCTTGGTCACGGTGCAGAATGCCCCCAGCTCGTTGAGGGTACGGAAAACATCCAGATAGGTGGAAGCCCATGTGGTGCCGCCGCCCCCTGCATCGCCGGATTCCGTGACCCAGATCTCACCGCCGGGGCAGTAGATGTCCCGCTTCTCGGTGTGGTACTGGATCATGCTTCGGGCAACGTCCAGATAATCCTCGCTGGTGGCCCGGTCCGGCAGCCAGTAGGAGTTGGGCATCATGGCTCTCAGCCGCTCGGCTACGCCGTTGTAATAATGGTAGCTGTACACGTCCAGCTTTTCCTGCATCCCCTTCAGCAGAACTTCCAGCGGCACATTCTTCAAAAAGCTGTTGCTGTCCCCGGCCGACTCGTAAGCGGGGTCGCTGTTGGAGGTGCCCTCCGAAGTGCTGGTACCCACGAAAAGGCAGTCGGGGTAATTTTCCCGCAGCCAGCGGGCAAAGATATCCTGATTTTTGGCATACAGCTCCGGGGTGTAGCCCTTGGGGCAGCCGGACATTTCCAGCAGGTTGGGCTCGTTGACGAACTCCACCGCGTCAATGGGCTTGCCGTACTCTTTGCTCAGGGCAAAGATCTGCTGGGCCTGACTGGGGTTCCACAGCTCGTCCGCGTGGTGCAGACCCTCGCAGTCGGCCACGGAGATCAGCAGCTTTGCGCCCATCGCCTTGCAGAAATCCAGCACTCCCACCCACTGCTGGCGGTTCAGGACAGCGCCGTAGCCCTCCGGCACCTTGCCGCCGGTATGGCCGTCGAAATCGTAGTAGGTCTTGGTGGCCCAGCTGCCGGAGACCCGGACCCACGAGGGGCCGATCTCTTTGGCCAGCGTCCGCAGCTTCTCATCGTAGAGGTCGATGGGGTCATAATACTGCATCAGCCCGCCCTCGGCGAAGATATTGGCGTTGAGGCCACCCTTCATTTCAAAGGGCTCCGTGCCCGCGATCTGGCCGGGGGTGTAGGCTTTCCAGAAGGTGCCGCCAGTGACTTCCGCCATCTCGACGTTGTAAGATACCAGCCGCTCATTGCCAACGTGCAGCTCACGCAGGGCTTCGGGGTCCAGCTTCACGAATTGTGCCATAGTGATTCTCCTTTTTATTTTTTCTGAATCCAGAATAGCACAGCCCCCGAACCTTCCATGAGGAAGATTTCGTGGAAAAATCGTATTATTTAGTGATAAAATGTATCAAAGTTGATCTGCCGATAGAACCGCTGCTGAAGCTGGTCGAAGCTGTCGCAGTTCTGGGCCAGCAGCCACATCACCTTGGTGACGACGGCTTCAATGGTCATATCGTGGGCTTCGAGGAAGCGGAAGCGGTTCTTGACCCGTTTGCCGACCTCGTAAATGCCCACATCGCTGCCCTCGTAGGTGACTTGGGTGGTCAAAATCAGAATTTTGCGGGTCTTGTCGTAGTCGCCCAGACCCTCGGCAAAGGCGTCCATCAGCCGCTGGGGGATGCCGCCGACGCCAAAACTTTCCACAATAACGCAGTCGTATTGTTCAAAGATGGCCGGGATGAGTTCCGGGCCGAGGCCGGGCGTCAGCTTGAGCAGGAAGACCTTCGGGTTCAGGGCGCGGCCAAACTCCACCGGGCCCGTGGGCCACGGCGAGGGGACATAGCGCACCAGCCGGTCGCCCTGCACCAGCGCCAGCTCCGGGAAGTTGACCGACGCAAAGGCATCGTAGCTGATGGTCTTGTTCTTCTTGGCGCGGGTGCCCGCGATGACATGGCCGCCGAACACCACCATCACACCCCGGCTGCCTTGGTCGAGGGCGCAGATAACGCTGTCGCGCAGGTTCTTTTTGGCGTCGGTGATCTCGTTGGAGATGGGCTGCTGGGCACCGGTCAGGATGATGGGCTTGTCCGCGTTCTGGATGAGGTAGGACAACGCCGCCGCCGAGTAGGCCAGCGTATCGGTGCCGTGGCAGATGATGAAACCATCGTAGAGGGCGTAATTTTCCTGCACGGCCTTCGCCATCATCAGCCAGTGCTCCGGGCCGAGGTCGGTGCTGTCGATGCTGCACAG
>ERZ1034781.130-NODE-130-length-40806-cov-6.947731_pt1 | contig 40806 bp, 38 predicted proteins | sample MGYA00520700_ERZ1034781 | MGnify/ENA primary metagenome ERZ1034781 (study PRJEB33766, sample SAMN09781709) | gut metagenome | biome: gut microbiome | host: Homo sapiens | place: Madagascar | study: EMG produced TPA metagenomics assembly of the PRJNA485056 data set...
TCTCTATCTTAATATTATTGTGCCGATTAGACAAGGAAAAAATGTGATTTTTTTGAATTTTGAATGATCGAATAAAAACCTCTTGTATAATGGCTTTGTTTTAGGCAAAATGTTGAACCTTTTCAGAAATAATCTGAGATTTTTGATAGATAAAATATAAGAATATGGATTTTACATGTAAATTGTGCAAAATGACTGAAACAGATGAAAAAATTCGTTATTCCAAAATGTGAAAAAACGTTGTATTTCCTTGAATTTGCTTGTTTTCTATACTAAAATGGCAGTCGAAAAGGTAGCATAATGCCCAAACGGCTAGAAGATTGAGGTGATAATGTGATTGATTATTATAAGTGTCAGTATCATTTTAACGCCAGTCATAGCTTTGATGGAAATAAAGAACAGGCACACAGTCATACATTTACGATGATACTGTATATTCGTAATCATTCCGGTCGAGATATGGATTTTAAACGGCTTGACAGAATGATTGAGATTTTTCTCGGCAGATATGAGGGCCTGTATCTGAATGAACTTCCCTGTTTTGCAGGGAATGCAAGTATAGAGGCAATCGGAGATTATTTTTACGAACAATTAAAGATAAAATTATCGGAATTGAATGCGGAGCTGATGCAGCTTGATATAGGGGATACACCGCTTGGGGTGTATCAGGTATGTGATCGCATTTTGTTACCGACGGTTAATGAGAAACGGAGCAGAGAAAATCTGGAGGCAATCTTGTTCTATAAGAAACAGATGCCTGACCAGAAAAAATAGATAGGGACTCATTCGGATAAGATGGGTCTTTTTTGTGTGGAATGTCATAAAACAGACAGAAAGAAGGCATGTATGATGAGACATAAGAAAATCTGTAAAAAACTAATAACTGTAGGGATAGTGGTATTATTGATTGCTGTTTCCTGTATGCCAATGACAGGAATGAGGAGTCAGGCAGCAACGTTTGAGGATAATGGAAATACAGTGGATATATATACGGATAATGATTATTTGTGTATCCGTTATAATGGAAGCTGGTCAGGATATCTGAATGAGCGCTTTGACCTGTCGGCAGACGGAGTGTCACTGGATCGATTGAATGCGATCATATTGAATAATGGAAATAATGGAGACGGAAGTTCATTTTCAGTAAAGGATGCATGGAGTTCGGAAATCAGTGGGGCTTCCGGAACAGTTACAAATACCGGGAAAAAACAATATTACGGATATGAATTTATGACATGGAAGATTCAGGTTCCACTTGATACTTATGAGGCTTTTAATCTTGATACGCTGAAGGTAACATATAAAGGGCAGAGCACGGAAGTTACGATTGGTACAAAGAATACTACGGAAGAAGCTTCTACAGAAAATACGGAAGAAATTACATCTGCTACAGAGAAGGACTCAACGGAAGAAATTCTGACGACCGAAGATACAACTGAAACTGAAAAAAATGATACAACAGAGATATCCGGTACGGAATCAGAAGACAGCAGTGCAACAATTCCTGAGGCTACATCGGAGGATAACAATAATGCAAGCACTACCGGAGAAATGACGGGCGAGGCAACAACAGAAACAACAGGCGGAATCCATGTAGGCGGCAATATCCAGATCGATGGATATTATGATGATTGGAAAGGAAGACCGAAGACGGAGATTACATATTCCAGTAATAACAAACAGTGTAATCATTATGGTCAGCTTGCATTAGACGGGGATACTTTATATGGCCATTTTAAGATGAATGAATTATATACCTCCGGTATGCAGCTTCAGATCTGGTATCTGACGATCAACGGCAAGACATTTGCCATGCAGATCCAGCCGGAAAAGAACGGAAATATCGACTGGAGTACGCAGGCTCCGAGATCAGAAGGAATCCATACCAACTTGAAAGCTTTTATCGGATATGGAAATAATAATGAATGTGACAGTAAAGTAGCATATACAGTGTATGATGCAGAACATAAGGATAATACGCCGGGAGATGAGGTGGAATTCTCGCTCAGTCTGAAACGTCTGGCAGAATTAACAGGTATTCCTGCGGATGAGATGGGAACTATCACGATCCAGAATCCGAATATCGGAGGTCAGGGTGTGTCGATTGCCGGATCTTCTACAGGACCGGTCGTAGGTGTGTTGATCGCTCTGTTATTGGCAGCAGGCTATGTTGCAAAGAAAAGAAAGGATAAAAGGTAGAGGATGAACTGGCTGGTATTTGTCTGTCTTCTTGGTTGGATCTATATATTAACAGTATTATATCGGGCAAAATTGAATTTCTGGTATTATATCTGCGGAAGTGTGGGATTGTTTATTTTCAGTCTGATACTGATAGAACCATATGTCGTAGTTCCGCTTCAAAAGGCTGTCTCTGCTGTTGCTGGTGTGATCGGTGGGCTGACGCATCTCTATGATTCTTATTTTCAGCAGGGGATTCTGTTTATCCAGAATGGCGGAACCAGTCTGTCCTTATATATTGATTTTGAGTGTTCCGGTGTGATCGAGATGCTGGCGTTTCTTGCGCTGCTCTGGTTCTTCCCGGTCTATGACAAATATGAGAGAGTAGTTGTAAGTATGATCGGAGTGATGGCGATCTTCCTTGCAAATGTGCTTCGGATCTTCTTTATCTGCCTGCTAGTTCATATATGGGGCATCGATATGTATTTCTTTGCACATACGATATTTGCCAGAATCCTTTTCTATGGATGTACAGTATTCCTGTATTTCTATGTATTCACGAAACCACAGATTGTCAGACAGAAGGTAGGTGCATTCCGTTATGACAGCAATTAAAAATATGCTTATGTCTTCCGTGATCTTCTGGGTGGCATGGATCGTCATTCCGTTGATCATGGAAGTGATTCCGACGGTCGGGAATTTTATCATCCTGTTAAAACGTAGGATCATGAAGAAGAAATATAAGCCGTTATCCCATTATCCGGAGGTATCTCTGATCGTTCCAGTCTACAATTCGGCAGAAACCCTGTATGCCTGTGTGCAGTCGATCTATCAATCGAATTACCCGAAGGATAAGATATTTGTTCTGCTTGTCAATAATATGAGTCAGGATAACAGCTTTGAGATATACAGCAAATGTCAGAAGGATTTCCCGAATCTCTCGATCAATTGGATGAATTCGAAGCAGGGAAAATCCAAAGCCCTTAATCTGGCATTGTTTAACTGCCAGGGTAAATATATTATCCATATTGACAGTGATGGAATGTTAGAACCGGATGCTATCAGAAATATTGTAACAATGTTTGAGAATGAACCGGAAGTTCACAGCCTGACCGGAACAGTACTGACGAATCCGGAGTTGATCGATCAGACGAATCGGTGCGCTTTACGGTTACTGCAGAAGATGGAGTTTGGTGAATATTGTCAGGCATTTCTATCCGGCCGTAATTTCCAGTCGGAGCTGAACAGTATTTTTACTCTGTCGGGTGCTTTTTCGGCGTTCCGTAAATCTGCGATCATGAAGACGCAGTTATATAATACGGATACATTGTGCGAGGATACTCATGTAACTTTTCAGGTACGGTTTCAGATGAAGAAGCGTGTGGCACTTTGCCCGAATGCGATTTTTTTTGTAGATCCGATCGAGAGCTTAAATAAACTATATGTTCAAAGACAGCGGTGGCAGAGCGGTGAGCTGGAAGTGCTTCATATGTTCCGAAAGGATAAGATGAACATTGGCAGGAGTTTCTTTAAAGATTTTGTCATGCGGATCCTTGTGTATGATCACACGTTTGCGTTCCCTCGAATGATCTGGTATTTTGCGATTATCTGTCTGGCATTTATCAATTATCCGATGAAGCTTATTGTGACATCGCTTGTATTCTTATTCTTTTTATACAGTATGGCCAATTTTCTGTTGTATATCTGTATTATTCTGTTTTTAAAGGATTTTCCGTATTTGAGAAAATATTATGCAAGGAAATGGTATCTGATCTTTTTACTTCCGCTGTTTAATTTTATTGTATTCTGGTTCCGGTTTGCAGGAATTATTAATTCAACCAGAAAAACGAGAACATGGCGGACAAAAGACCTGTATGAAGAATGGCATGACTTTAAACAGGTCGTGACGCATGATTTTGCAGGAGCACATCGGGTGCTGGAGAAGATCAGAGATGAGGTAAATACCAGTGAATAAAGAGAAAAAACAATCATGGATAAAAAAATTATATACATCACCGAATCATAGGATTTTTTCGATATCCGCAACCGTGATCCTGTTTATTATGATATTTATGGGATGTATCTGTTATGAGTTATTACAGAACCGGGAAGCAGTGATACAGGCGTATGAGGATGATCAGGAGGACTATCTACAGTTATTAGCCTGCAACATTCAGTCAGTTCAGAAGTCAGGAAAAGATGCAGAGGTTCTTGCTTTTTTACAAGAGAAGACAGTTTCCGCAGGAGAACGGTTCTTTGTATATACAAGAGGTTCGGAAGTGCTGTGGGCCAAGAATGAGAATACAACGAATGCATTAGGTAAATATTCAGAGATCACAGAATTCTGGAAGATGATACAAGAACAGGATGTTGTAGTGGATACAGTCAGATGGACGGTCGGACAGGAAGAATGTACGATCAGTGTGGTGTCTGATATGGATAGTATTCTGGAACGGACATCTACAATAAAGCATGGATATTATATTGTAATTGCAACAGGACTTGTAAGTGTCGTTCTGCTCGGTCTGTTGATTGCATTGTTGGAATCATGGAACAAGGCAGAGAAAAATCTGAAGGGTACGAAAAAAGAACTGGACAAACGTAACAGGAAGCTTGAAAGGGTGACGAGTAATGCCGGAAATATGGAGCTTGAAAAGACTTCAGATGACGAGGTAGCAAAGAATATCTATGTGCAGAATCAATATAACAGTTCGCATGAATTCTATGATAATAATTTTCTTCGTATCATGCTTCAGAAATCGGATGATGAAGCGTTAAAACCGATCCATTATATGTTTATTCATCTGGATATGCTGGATCGTTATTACAGTAGACAGGAGATCTTTCATTTTATGAGAAAGATTCGTTCCGGACTTTATCAAAATGAGATCATGGGTGAGGTGAAGAAAGGTTTTTTTGTTATTCTGCTTTACAGGCTGGATGAACAGCAGGCAAAAGACAGGGCGGATGAGATTTACCGGTACTGTATCAGAAAGTCCGAGAATGCATATCGCTCGATACGATATGACTTAATCGATGTTGGAGTGAAAAAGCCGTTGGATGTGTACGATGCTTATACCAGAAAGCAGGAGGAGGTGTAGCAGAATGAGATATCAACAGTATAAATTCAAATTCTATATGGACGCCAGGCATGCTATCTATATCGGTGGAAAATTAGGCGAAGTACATCCGCATACCTGGGAGATCGTTCTGCATGTGGTGAAGGGAAAGGAGAACTTTGAACCATTTCATGTGCTTGAAAAGGCAGTTGAGGAATTTCTGGAACCTTTTCAGAATAATTATCTGAATGATATGAAGCCGTTTGATATATTAAATCCAACGATCGAAAATGTATGCCTGTATTTTAAAGAAAAATTGCAGGAGATATTAAATGCAATGGGATGGATCTTTCTGATGATCGAGATGAGTGAGACACCGGGAAGAACATATGTGATCAGTATGCTGGATGAGCAGGAGATGGAGCAGAATCAGACGGTGCAGATGCTTACAGACCTGATCTTAGATGAGATAAAACATATTGGAGAGTAAGAAATATGACAGACAGTCACAAGAGAATTCGGAAAAACTGCATATGTATAAGTATCCTGTTACTTGCAGGTGCAGGGCTTGCACTGTATCTTGTGCTGTCAGGATATGAGCCGTCCGGTGGTGATATCTGGGGACATCTCTATAAGTCGCAGGAAATGTATGAGAGCCTGAAAAAAGGAAACGTCTTTCCGTTGTTCTCCCCATACTGGTATAACGGAATCCAGCTTTTCAGATATTGGGGACCGCTCTCTTATTATATTATGGCGGGACTGATGTTTCTTACAGGGGGCGATCTCCTTCTGGCTTACAGGCTGCTTGCCTTTGTTATATTCGTAGTCGGTGGACTTCCGTGGATTCTCTGGGGGATCCATGAGAACCGCAGAGTGATTGGAACCTTCTTCGGACTGCTCTGGTTCTTTATGCCGGAGCATATCAGGATTTATTTTACAGCGGGAAATCTGCCGCAGATGGTGACGACGATGCTTGTACCATATGTGATCTGGTTCTTATGGCTCTATGTAAGAAAGAAGAACAATCGTGCAGCTGTCGGATTGTTTGTCTGTATGACATTGATGAGTTTTACGCATCTGATGGTTACTGCGATCATGGGCGTATCTGCATTTTTATATCTGCTGATCGATCAGATATGGAATAAGGATACTAGAAGAAAAATATTTGCTCTTATCTATATGATCTGTGGAATCCTGACAGCGGGTATATGGGTGATTCCTTCTTTAAAAGGCGGGCTTGTGACGTCAGAGAGTGGAGACGGAAGTGTTATGTCAACTTTGATCTATCCACTTACGACGTCATTAAATCCATTTAAACGTCTGAGTGCAGGAAATGACAGCTTTTATTTCGGACTGGCAGCAGTACTTATCGCGATAGCCGGGATCCTGCTTGCAAGAGGCGGAAAGAAAGCCGGTTTTGTATTTTTACTGGTCATGCTTGCCTGTACAACTCCTGCTGCATACCGGATACTGGTAAAGCTTCCGTTCAGCCAGTTGTTCTGGATGACCCGGTTTGCGCCGATGACCTATGGTTTTTTCTTCAGTGCATGTCTGGAATGGGTTCGTCTGAAGAAAAAATATTGTGTGCTTCTGGCTGCACTTTTGTGTGTAGACAGCATATCATGTATGAATCTGGATTTTTACAGCGTTGCTACATCAGATGAAACGAAAATGGAGATGCAGCAGCTTGCGGAACTGACAGACCATCGGACGGCTGTCATTGATAAGAGTTCTTACGGTTCTTATCCATCCTATGGAATCAGTGGCAGCAGTCATACGATGTACACGTATGGCTGGGCATGGCAGGGGGCTGAGACAGGAGATAATATTGTTCTGTTAAATGAAGCACTTGACCGAAAATACTATCGTTTTCTGTTTGATCGGGCAGTAGAGCTTGGAGCTGATACGGTTCTGATACGGAAGATTGATCTTGAGAAACAGGACATTACAATCTCTGATATTGAGCAGGATGCTGCAGCTAGCGGTTATTCTATGGTGCTGGAAACGACGACAGCGTATATTTATAAACGGGAGACACCGGAGAACTTTGGAACGGTCACCGGATACTATGGGCTTGCAATCGGAAAATATGCAAATGAAATGACCCTGCTTTATCCGGCCTTTGTGGCAGGAAGCTCGGATGTGATCGAGGATTATTCAGTGGAAGAACTGAGCCGGTATGATACTTTGTTCTTAACCGGATTTGAATACAGGAATCAGAGTAAGGCAGAAGCGATACTTACGGACGTGGCGGCAGCAGGTACCAGAGTTGTGATCGACAGTACTCATGTTCCGGCTAATAAGAGCAATAAGCAGGAAATGTTTCTCGGAGTATTTGCACAGCAGATCCATTTTGATGAACGATATCCGGTCCTTTCTTATCAGAACAGCGAGATCCGAAGTGATGACTTTGCGGAGGAAGACAGGGATTTTAGTACAGCTTATATAACCGGAACCGATACCGAGATCGGAACGTTTCAGATGGGCAATCAGAAGCTGACGTTTTTAGGTATGAAAGATGATCTGCCAAATGTATATTTCCTCGGACTGAATCTGATGTATGAAGCTGTTAGCAGGAAGGATGCGGCACTGGTTGACATCTTAAATGATGCGCTCGGGATATCAAATGAACAGCTTCCGGACAGAGAACTTGTTCCAATCACAATAGCTTATAAAGAAGATGGACTATCGATCGATGTTGATGCGGATTTTGATCAGGAAACAGGTGTCAATACGTCGATTGCGGCACAGGACATATTTACATCTGATCAGGAGATTTCCGAGCAGATGAATCTTCTTGTTGTGCATGAGAGGCATACAGAGATTTCCTTTGTATATCCTATGTTTGTACCGGGAATTATTATCACGATATCAGGATTTATATGTTTTATACTGTGCATATGTATGGATGTACGCGACAGAAGAAAGCATATTGTTAAACAGACCGGACAAGAGAGCGTTGCAGGATAGACGGAATAAAAGGGTATTGTCGGACAGACCGGCTGCTGATTGTGTATCTGCGTCTGTTATGATAAAATGAGCAGAACAGGAATAATACCGGAAGAATACTCCAATTATAAACAGGATGAAAATAAAGAAAGGGAACGGTGTATATGGAGCGAAATACGAAAAAAGTCAGTGATTCAATGGTAGAGCAGGTCTTTCAGGTACGGCCGGAGCATTTAAATGGTGCCGGACGATTATTTGGCGGACAGTTAATGGCATGGATCGATGAAGTTGCAGGTCTTGTTGGGATCCGCCATTCAAATGGAGATGTGATCACAGCCTCGGTTGATAATCTGAAATTCATGCGAGGTGCTTATCTGAAGGATCTGATCGTATTAGTAGGCCGTATTACCTATGTCGGACATACCTCGATGGATGTCCGTGTGGATACTTATATCGAGGATCACAGAGGAATCCGGCGCTCAATCAATCGGGCGTATCTGACATTGGTGGCTGTCGATGAAAATGACAAACCAAGACCGGTTCCGGGGCTGACACTTGAGAACGAAAGTGAACAAGCAGAATGGCTGGCAGGAGAGAAACGGAGAGAACTCAGAGGACAGAGACGTAAAGAAGGTTTTTAGATAAGCCGGGGGTGTGAATATGGCAAATATATTAGACTATCTGGAATGGCGGGGTGATCTGCCGTTTGAGGCATCGGCTTTTAATGAGGTGGATGCAGTTGTATTTTCAAGATTTTCATATATACCGTTTGAGGGGATCGTGCCGGATGATTTTAGTCATACGGTCACGGTAGCGGAGGCTGCAGAGCGTTTCTTAGGGAATACGGAATGCATGACACAGGTGATTTATGAAGATGATCTGAAGCTGCTTGCTGCAATGGGAGCAAGCAGACGATTTGGTGATCTGCGCTTATGCGGTTATGTGAATCAGTTGGATGAAGAGATACAGAAGCAGTTTTCAGCAGTCACAGTAAAATTATTTGATGATGTAAGCTGCGTGGTATATCGAGGAACCGATAAAACAGTTGTCGGTTGGCGGGAGGATTGTAATATGGCATTTCTTTCACCGGTTCCGTCTCAGCGGACAGCAGTCGAGTATCTGCGGCAGGCAGCAGAACAGATACCCGGAACATTCCTGCTGTGCGGACATTCCAAAGGCGGAAATCTTGCGATCTATGCAGCAGCAACCTGTGAACGTACTCTGCAGGATAGGATTCTGAAGGTATGCAGTATGGATGGTCCGGGATTTGGACCAAATGTGTTAGAGCTTGCCGGTTACAACCGGATGCTATCACGGATGATCACATACATACCACAGAATTCCGTAGTGGGAATGCTGCTTGAGCACAGAGAGAAATATGTTGTGATCCGAAGTATGCAGGAGGGCTTGATGCAGCATGATGTATATAGTTGGGAGGTCCTTGGACCATCCCTGATCCATGAGGATGGAATCACAGATGAATGCCGTGTATTAAATGCTTCCTTAAAAGAATGGATAGACAATATGGACTACGACCAGCGCAGACAGTTCGTAAATTCCCTGTTCGACCTGTTAGATGAATGCGATGCGAAGACCACGGATGATCTGCAAAATAACTGGCATAAGGATATCGGAAGAATTCTGACCTCGATCAAGAAGATGGACGAAGCCAACCGAAAAGTCGTCAGCCAGACAATCCTGTCGCTGTTAAAAATCACAAGAAAGAATGTATCAAACAGATCAGAAGATTAGAAAATGTCATATACAGGTGAGAAAGATTTAACTTTATTTGATATGATCCATTGATTATATTAATTTATATGATTGATAAAACATAGGCAGAAAACCGAGAGAGAATATACTATTATGAAACAAACCTGCCGTAGCGTCGGTCCTTAGCGATCCGCGAAAGCGGGAGCTTAGTACCGCTACGCTAAAGGTAGAGCGAAAGCGTTTTGTGGAAATGAATGCGATCACAGCAGCCGTACTTGGTGGAACATCCATGGCAGGTGGTGTTGGTACGATTGGCGGAACAATCGTTGGTGCTTTCGTAATCAGTGTTATCAATGATGGTATGGTTATGTGTGGTGTATCTGAATTCTGGCAGATGGTTATCAAAGGTCTGGTTATCATTGTAGCGGTTATCATTGATCAGTTCCAGAGAAAGATGCAGGCAAAGATGGCATTACAGGCAAGAAATGAGAACAAATAATATCGAAGATATCAGGTAAAGACGGAGATAATATTAAGGAACGTGGACATGGAGAATCGCTTCATGTCCACGTTCTTAAAAAGATAAACATATGTCAGATAGGTATGGAGGACAGATAATATGAAAAAAAGAGGTATCATTAATGCACAGCTTGCGGGTCTGATCGCAGGGCTTGGACATAAGGATACATTTATGATCGGTGATGGCGAAATGCCAATTCCAAAGGGAGTAGAGATTGTAGATCTGGCACTCTGTGGAGGTGTATCGACATTTAAGCAGGTAATGGATGCAGTCCTTGATGAGACACAGATTGAAAGCTATGTACTTGCCGAGGAGATCGTTGAGAAGAATCAGCCGCTCCTTACATATATAAGAGAGAGTCTTCCGGAGGCAGAAGAGTCCATGATCTCTCATATGGCTTTAAAGAAAATGTCAAAGAACGTGAAATTTGCAATTCGGACAGGTGAATTTACACCATATCCAAATATTATCCTTACAGCAGGAGTCGCATTTCCTGCATAAGTAATAACGACAGAAAAATACAGATTTTGGAGGTGAATGATGAAAGTTTTAAATATTGGTTCCATGAACCTTGATTATGTCTACAGTGTCGATCATATTATCGCACCGGGTGAGACGCAGGCAACCTACGGAATGAATGTATTCCTCGGAGGAAAAGGAATTAATCAGTCCATTGCACTTGCAAAGGCAGGCGTAGATATCTATCATGGCGGAATGATCGGAGAAGACGGACAGGTATTCTTGGATGCATGCAGAGAACATGGTGTGCATGATGAATTCATCCGTACGATCGATGAGAAGACCGGACACACGATCATTCAGGTAGACAAGAATGCACAGAACTGCATTCTGCTCTTTGGAGGAGCAAATCAGAGCCTGACAGAAGAATATATAGATGAAGTATTAGAACATTTTGAAGCCGGAGATATCCTGTTGCTTCAAAATGAAGTCAATAAGCTGGATTATATCATTGACCGGGCATATGACAGAAAGCTTGTGATCGCGCTTAATCCATCTCCATATAATGAAAAGATTGAAGCTTGTGATCTTTCAAAGATCAGCATCTTCCTGTTAAATGAGATCGAGGGCGCACAGATCACAGGGCTGACAGAGCCGGATGATATCCTTGCTTCCATGAGAATGCATTTCCCGGAAGCAAAGATCGTACTGACACTTGGCAAAGATGGCGCAAGGTATTCGGACAAGGACTGTGAGTATGAACAGCCGATCTTTCCGGTAAAAGCAGTCGATACGACAGCAGCAGGAGATACCTTTACCGGATATTTCCTCGCAGGTCTGATCCGTGGTATGAAGATACCGGATATCTTAAGAATGAGTGCGAAGGCATCTTCTATAGCAGTAACCAGAAATGGAGCCGTTCAGTCGATTCCAAAGAGAGAAGAAGTAGAGGCAGCATTGTCGGCAGACTGATACAGCAGATAAAGAAGAAAATAAGGCATGAAACTGCATGAATGCATGTAAAATCAAAGCATGAATGTCATGCCTGTAAATAAAAAGAAAATAAAGCGAGGTAAAGGAATATGAAATTTTTTATTGATACTGCAAATGTAGATGACATCAGAAAGGCAAATGACATGGGAGTTATCTGTGGTGTAACAACCAACCCATCCCTGATCGCAAAAGAAGGCAGAGATTTTAATGAAGTTATCAAAGAGATTACAACAATTGTAGATGGCCCTATCAGTGGAGAAGTAAAGGCAACAACTGTAGATGCAGAAGGCATGATCAAAGAAGGAAGAGAGATCGCAGCAATCCACCCAAATATGGTTGTTAAGATCCCTATGACAGTAGAAGGCTTAAAGGCAGTCAAGGTATTATCTGCAGAAGGAATCAAGACAAACGTAACTCTGATCTTTACGGCAAATCAGGCGCTTCTTGCAGCAAGAGCAGGTGCATCTTATGTATCTCCGTTTCTTGGAAGGTTAGATGATATCAGCACAACAGGTATCAACCTGATCGAAGATATCGTAACAATATTTGATAATTATGATTTAGACACAGAGATTATTGCAGCTTCTGTAAGAAATCCAATCCACGTTACAGACTGTGCTCTGGCAGGCGCACATATCGCAACTGTACCATACAAAGTAATCGAGCAGATGACAAAGCACCCTTTAACAGATCAGGGTATTGCAAAATTTCAGGCAGATTATAAGGCAATATTTGGCGAATAAGAGTTTTTTAGATTTATTGTAGATGTTGGAATAAAATGTTACAATAAGCTCGATTTATACTTTACGGTACATTTGTCCTATAAAGTAAAAACGATAGGAAAGGTGGTGAGAGAGGAACTTGGCAGAGTATAGGAATAATTACCGCCAGAGAGAGAACAAATCTGTATATGGGGAACGAAATACTTATGAAAAAAAGAAAAATTACCGAAATGGAAATAACAGACAACAGAACCTGAGTCAGAAAATGTATTATGATAAGAGACAGCAGGGAAATTCCGGCAGACAGATGAATGATTCAAAACTCAGACGTAAGATTATGGCGGATGATAATGTGAAGTTTATCTGTTCCAGAAATGAAGATGTGATCCATGATAAAAGCTGTATTCTTACAAGGAATATTAAAGACAATGATCTGAAGTATCTGGTAAATTATCCGAAGTGGATGAAACAGTGCCCGAAGTGTGCGATAGAAGCGTATCTCAGATATGGGGCAGAGGATTATGACAAATTAGCAGAATATGATGCGTTATTCCGACTTATGATGATGCCTGTAGACATGATCCGGCATATGTATATTGATTGTGATATGAAGACAAGGATAAATGGGGATACGCTTACAATCCATCACAAAGAAGATACATGGAAGATCGTATATTTAGACAGTCCGGGAAATGTCAGACTTCTGCATAATAATTATCATATAGTGGATGAACACAGGGAATTTGAAAAAGGTTTTCATATCCAGAGCGAATTTACTTCTAATACAAAGATTAAATATGCTATCGAAAATATTGAAACATATTCGTGGAGCATGCACCGGGTGCATGAACGGGAAGCGATGTTGGAACAGAAAAAGAATGAAACAGGGAAAATGGGATTCTGGTCACGGGTAGCACGAGCATTTCGTTATGTGTTTCATAAGCAGGAAGATGATGAATCTAAAAATCAGACAGATGATAACAGAAAAGATGATCCAATCGATTTTCAGTTGGATTTTTTGGATTTTAATTTTGTAAATAAGTTCGGTTACCCGGATAATGGTACCAGATGCATCTATATCTGGAAAACAAAAAACGGAATATATCAATGGCAGATCGGAGAATATGTATCAAAGAAACGACAGTTTGTGATCAAATTTTCAGATCAGACTTTTATAACGGATTGGCGAAAAGTAATCGCATGGAAATATGTATGGAAAGGTGACCTGAACTGGTCATATGGTGAAAAGAATGAGACGAACCCTGATCGTAATTGATATGCAGAATGATTTTATTGATGGTTCACTTGGGACAAAAGAAGCAAAAGTAATCGTAGAACCGGTCAAGAAGTTGATACAGGAATATAAAAACAGGGGAGATGAGGTGCTTTATACCAGAGATACCCATGGGGCAGATTATCTGCAGACGAACGAGGGGATACATCTGCCGGTGGAACACTGTATAAAAGGAACAAACGGATGGGAGATCGCAGATGGAATATATGCAGATGGCTGTAAGATCATAGATAAGCCATCCTTTGGATATACAGGCTGGGATCAGTATGGATTTGAAGATGTCTGTCTGGTCGGGCTTTGTACCGATATTTGCGTAGTTTCAAATGCTCTTATCATAAAGGCGTTATATCCGGAGATTCGCGTGGCAGTCGATATCAGATGTACGGCAGGAGTTACGCCTGAATCAAAGAAGGCGGCACTTGAAACGATGAAGATGTGCCAGATTGAGCTGGTTGGTGAAGAATAAGCAGGATAAAAAGAACAAATGCAGTAAGAAAGAAAAAAAGCAGTAAGAAAGGAATTAAGACATGCTTGGAATTATAGGAGCAATGGACGAAGAAGTTGCAAAGTTAAAAGAAAAAATGGAACAGGTGCATATTATTGAAAAAGCAGGTATGCAGTTTTACAGAGGTACTTTGTGTGACCATGAAGTGGTTGTGGTAAAATGTGGTGTAGGTAAGGTTCATGCAGCAATGTGTACACAGGCAATGATCGATCTGTTTCCGGTAGATGGAATTGTAAATACCGGAATCGCAGGCTCGTTAAATGCTGACATCAATATCGGCGATATTGTATTAGCAAAGGATGCGTTAGAGCATGATATGGATGTCTCGGCATTGGGATATGGGCCGGGAATCAATCCGGATTTAAAAGAAGATGAGAATATCTTCAAGACAGATGTCAAAATGCTGGAGCTTGCTCTTACTGCAGCAAAGCAGGCAGAGCTTTCCGTCAATATCTTTACCGGACGTGTAGTCAGCGGAGATCAGTTCATATCAAGTAAAGACAAGAAAAAATGGCTGGTTGAGACATTTGACGGAACCTGTACGGAGATGGAGGGAGCATCAATCGGACATGTTGCAAGTCTGAACAAGATTCCATATCTGGTTGTCCGTGCGATCTCAGATAAAGCAGACGACAGTGCGGAAATGGATTATCCGTCTTTTGCGGCTATGGCAATCGATAATAGCGTAGCGCTTATGACCGAATTTATAAAATTATGCTAAAACCGACAGCAGAAAGCTTGAAGTAAAAATAAATAAGTGATGAATTATCACATAAAACAGGAGGAGACTGAAGAAACCATGGAAAAGATTAAAAGTTTTCAGATTAATCATTTATTATTAAATCCCGGAATTTATGTATCCAGAAAGGATAAGGCAGGGGATTCTGTTATTACCACATTTGATATCCGAATGACAAAGCCAAACTTTGAACCGGTCATGAATACGGCGGAGATTCATACGATCGAGCATCTCGCAGCTACTTATCTCAGAAATCATGAGGATTATAAGGACAAAGTAATTTATTTTGGACCGATGGGATGCAGAACCGGATTTTATTTGATACTTGCAGGTGATTATAAGTCAGAGGATATCGTAGATTTGATGATTTCAATGTTTGAATTTATACGTCATTATCATGATCCGATTCCGGGTGCAAATCCGAGAGAATGTGGAAATTATCAGGACATGAATCTGAACATGGCAAATTACCTTGCAGAGAAGTTCTTAAAAGAGGTTCTTTATAATATAGGCGAAGATCGCCTGAACTATCCGGAGGGTTGACCTTTTTTTTTCAAAGTGATACGATAACAGATAAAGATTGCCGGAAGAGAGCGGCAACCCATAATAAGTTCATGCGTTATGGGAAAAAATATAAATCGCGAGAGGTGTAAACGAATGAGTAAGAGTTTTGAAGATTTATTAGCCCAGGTTGCAAAATGCAGCAAGAAGACAGTTTCAGTAGCATGTGCTCAGGACAAGCCGGTTCTGGAAGCCGTTAAGGCAGCAAAGGAAAAGGGTATTGCAGATGCGATCCTCGTCGGTGATGAAGCTGAGATCAGAAAGATCGCTGCTGAACTTGATATGAATCTGGATGAGTATAAGATCATAAACGAACCGGATAGTATTCAGGCTGCACATAAGGCTGTAGAGCTGGTACATAATAATAAAGCAGATATGTATATGAAGGGTATCATTGATACAAAGAACTTCTTAAAGAGCGTTCTGGATAAGGAAGTAGGTTTAAGAACCGGTAAGCCATTATCACATGTAGCAGTTTTTGAGGTTCCGGGTGTTGACAGATTATTATATCTTTCAGATGTAGCATTCATGACATATCCATCTCTTGAGGATAAGAAAGCGATTATTGAAAATACAGTAAAAGTTGTTCATGCATGTGGTATTCCATGTCCAAAGGTTGCTCCACTTGCGGCAGTTGAGGTTGTAAATCCTAAGATGCCTGTAACTGTAGATGCAGCAGAGCTTACAAAGATGAACGAGAATGGAGAGATCACAGGATGTATCGTTGACGGACCATTATCACTTGACCTTGCTATTGATCCGGAAGCAGCTAAGCATAAGGGAGCAGAAGACCGTAAGATCGTCGGAGATGCAGATATCCTTTTATTCCCTGATATTCACGCAGGAAATCTCGTATACAAGTGTCTGACACATACAACAGCAAGTAAGAACGGTTGTATCCTGACAGGAACAAAGGCACCTGTTATCCTGACATCCAGATCAGACAGCTTTGAAGTAAAGATGAATTCTATCGCTCTTGCAGCAGTTGTTGCAGAGGCGATCAAGAACGAGAAGTAATCAGACCGTTATGGTTACGGAATAAATATATAAGAATTTTGGAGGAAGAACATGTCATACAAAATTTTGATCATCAATCCGGGTTCAACATCTACAAAGATAGGTGTATTTGAAGACGAGAATTTATTATTTGAAGAAACATTAAGACATACAACAGAGGAACTTGCAGGCTTTAACCTTATCGTTGAGCAGAAGGACTTCAGAAAGAAAGTTATCCTTGACATTCTTGCAGAGAAGAACTTTGATATCAAGACGTTAGATGTATGTGTAGGCCGTGGTGGTATGTTAAAGCCGATTCCGGGCGGTACATATCCTGTAAGTGATGAATTGTTAGAGGACTTAAAGATCGGTAAGCAGGGACAGCATGCATCCAACCTTGGTGGTATCCTTGCAAGAGAGATCGGCGATGAGTTGGGAATTCCATCTTACATTGTAGACCCGGTTGTTGTAGATGAGCTGATGCCATCCTCCCGTTTATCCGGTGTACCTGAGCTTCCAAGAAGAAGTGTATTCCATGCATTAAACCAGAAGGCAGTTGCAAAGAGATATGCAAAAGAGCATGGTAAGAAATATGAAGATCTGAATCTGATAGTTGTACACATGGGTGGTGGTGTATCTGTCGGTGCTCACTTAAACGGACGTATCGTTGATGTTAACAATGCATTGGATGGTGAAGGTGCATTTTCACCGGAGAGAGCAGGTGGAGTTCCATCAGGTGATCTTGTTAAGATGTGCTTTTCAGGAAAATATACACAGCAGGAAGTTACAAAGAAGCTTGTCGGTAACGGCGGATTTAATGCATATATCGGCAGCAATGATGCAAGAGATCTCGAGAAGCTCGTTCAGGAAGGTGATGAGCATGCAAAGCTTGTTCAGGACGCATTCCATCAGCAGGTAGCAAAGGATATCGGTGCTATGTCAACCGTACTTTGCGGCAAAGTAGATCAGATCATCTTAACAGGTGGTATCGCATACTCCAAGCATACATGTGCAGAACTGGAAAAGAGAGCCGGATTTATCGCTCCGTTTACAGTATATCCTGGTGAGGATGAACTTCTTGCACTTGCACAGGGCGCATTAAGAGTTATGAATGGCGAAGAAGAGCCGATGACATATTAATTTGATGCTTGATTGACATTTTGCTTGTGAACTGTAAAAATACAAAAATTGGCATAATAGTTTTTCTTATAATACACATAATAGAATCAAGACAACAAAGTCTTAAATAAATGTATTGGAGGAAATGTATTATGGCAAGTTCAAATTCAACAGGAACAAGCAAGATGAGTGTTCCGGAAGCTAAGGACGCTATGAACAAGTTCAAAATGGAGGTTGCTAAGGAAATTGGTGTAAACCTCAAGGATGGTTACAACGGTGACTTAACATCTGCTCAGAGCGGATCAATCGGTGGCGAGATGGTTCGTCAGATGATCAAGAGACAGGAAGAACAGATGTCAGGCAGATAAGCAGTAAAATAAGAGAAATCTTATAGCTTTTGCTTAGCAGGAAGGGGTTATTGTCGAAAAGACAATAACCTTTTTCTGCGTTATTATAGAAAATGGACTGGACATATATCCGGTATATATGGTATAATCGGATGATTGATGCGGGTATTTTTATGCCCACAATAAAACGAAATGATAAATGGATGCTAAATAATGCCTTATATATTATTAAAAGATGATGGCATAAGGCATCATTTGCATAATTTTAAGGAGGAAATAAAAAAATGAGTTTAGCAGTAGAAAATCTGGAACACAGTATGGCAAAACTTACAATCACAGTACCGGCAGAGGAGTTTGGTAAGGCAATGACAACTGCCTACAATAAGCAGAAAGGTAAATTCAATGTACCTGGTTTCAGAAAGGGTCATGTACCACAGGCATTTATTGAGAAGATGTATGGACCTGCAGTATTTTATGAAGAGGCAGCTAATTCATTAATTAATGAGTATTATCCAAAGGAAGTAAGCGCATCAGATGTTGATGTTGTATCAAGACCGGTTATCGATGTAACTCAGATCGAAAAGGGCAAGGATTTCATCTTTACAGCAGAAGTAGCTGTTAAGCCTGAAGTTGAACTTGGAGATTATAAGGGACTCGAAGTAGAAAAGGCTGACGTAGAAGTAACAGATGATGAAGTTATGGCAGAGCTTTTAAAAGTTCAGAAAGAGAACTCAAGATATAACCCTGTAACAGACAGAGCTGCACAGATGGATGATGAAGTTACACTTGACTTCGAAGGATCTGTTGACGGTGTTCCTTTCGAAGGCGGTAAGGCTGAAAACTACAAGCTCGTTCTTGGTTCTCATTCATTCATTGATACATTCGAAGATCAGCTTGTTGGTAAGAACATCGATGAGGATGTAGAAGTAAATGTTACATTCCCGGAAGATTATCAGGCAGAAGATTTAGCAGGTAAGCCGGCAGTATTCAAATGCAAGATCAAAGAGATCAAGGCTGTAGAATTACCGGAGTTAGATGATGAATTTGCAAGTGAAGTTTCAGATTTTGAGACATTAGATGAATACAAAGAAGATATCAAGAGTAAGGCTGCTGAGAAGAAGCAGAAGGATGCTGAGAACGAGAAAGAAAGCAAGCTGATCGAGAAAGTAATCGAGAATGCAAAGATGGACGTTGCAGATGCACAGGTTGCAGATGTACAGGAAAGAATCAAAGATGAGTTCGCTCAGAATCTTCAGTATCAGGGAATCAACCTTGAGCAGTATATGCAGATCTGCAATATCACAGAGGAAGCATTAATGGAGAGAATCAAACCGGACGCAGAAAAGAGAATCAAATCCCGTCTTGTTCTGGAAGCAATTGCTGCTGCTGAAAACATTGAGGTATCAGACGATGAAGTACACGAAGAACTGGAAGCTATGGCAAAACAGTATCAGATGAATGTAGAAGATATCGAAGGCTTCATGGGTGATGCAGAAAAGGATAGCATTAAAAAGGATCTTGCTGTTAAAAAGGCAGTTAAGGTTGTTGTAGATAACGCAAAGGAAGTTTAATCCATAATTTCTGATTGCGATATTTTGGAGGTGTAAATATGAGTTTAGTACCTTATGTCATTGAACAGACCAGCCGCGGTGAACGTTCATATGATATTTATTCAAGACTTCTGAAAGACAGAATTATCTTTCTGGGAGAAGAAGTAAATGATACATCAGCAAGTATAGTGATCGCACAGCTCCTGTTTCTGGAGTCCGAAGATCCATCCAAGGATATTTCATTGTATATCAACAGTCCGGGAGGTTCTGTAACAGCAGGACTTGGAATCTATGATACAATGCAGTACATCAAATGTGATGTATCTACAATCTGCTGTGGAATGGCAGCAAGTATGGGTGCATTCCTGCTTGCAGGTGGTGCAAAAGGTAAGAGATTTGCACTTCCAAATGCCGAGATCATGATCCATCAGCCATCCGGCGGATCACAGGGTCAGGCTACAGAGATTGAAATTGCTGCAAAGCATATTTTAAAGACAAAAGAGAAATTAAATAGAATGTTAAGCGAGAATACCGGAAAACCATATGAGACAATTGCTGCTGATACAGAGAGAGATAACTGGATGTCAGCAGAAGAAGCATGTGCATATGGTCTGATCGACAGTGTGATCGCAAAAAGATAGTATAAAGAGGTATTGGAATGGCAAATCGTAGTGAAGATAGAAAACTACTTAGATGTTCCTTCTGCAATAAGACGCAGGATCAGGTCAGAAAACTTATAGCAGGACCAAACGCTTATATTTGTGATGAATGTGTACAGATATGCGCAGAGATCGTTGATGAAGAACTGGAAGAAACAGGTGCTGAAGATTCCATTAATTTACTGAAACCAAAGGAGATCCGTGAATTTCTGGATCAGTATGTAATCGGTCAGGAAGAAGCAAAGAAGGTCTTATCTGTTGCGGTATACAATCATTACAAACGTATCATGGCAGATAAAGATTTTGACGTAGAGCTTCAAAAGAGTAATATTCTCATGGTCGGACCAACCGGTTCCGGTAAGACATATCTGGCACAGACGCTTGCAAAGATCCTGAATGTTCCGTTTGCCATTGCCGATGCAACTGCATTGACGGAGGCCGGATATGTTGGTGAAGATGTAGAAAATATTCTTCTGAAGCTGATCCAGGCAGCTGATTATGATGTAGAACGTGCAGAGCATGGAATTATCTATATTGATGAGATTGATAAGATCACGAAAAAAAGTGAGAATGTATCTATTACCAGGGATGTATCCGGTGAAGGGGTACAGCAGGCTTTGTTAAAGATCGTGGAGGGTACGGTTGCATCAGTACCACCTCAGGGCGGCAGAAAACATCCACATCAGGAATTTATACAGATCGATACATCGAATATTTTATTTATATGCGGTGGAGCATTTGATGGTCTGGAAAAGATCATTGATAACAGAATCGGTAAGAAAGCTATCGGCTTCAATGCTGAGGTTGTAGATAAGACAGAGCAGGATATCGGAGAACTTTTAAAGCAGGTAACTCCTCAAGACTTTGTAAAATATGGATTGATACCTGAATTTGTCGGACGTCTGCCAATCACGGTTACGCTGGATCTGTTGAATAAGGATGCACTTGTAAGAATCCTGACAGATACAAAGAGTGCGATCTGCAAGCAGTATAAAAAGTTATTTGAATTAGATGGCGTGGAATTGGAATTTGATAAAGATGCGCTCTACGCTATAGCAGAAGAGGCGATGGAGAGAAAGACCGGAGCCAGAGGACTTCGTTCCATCATAGAGAAAGCAACGCTTGATCTTATGTATGAGATTCCGTCGGATGACAAAGTTGCAAAGTGCGTGATCACAAAAGAGGTTATAACGGATGGAGCACAACCAGAAATCACTTATTCTGATAATCCGGCTGAGAAAAAGCAGATAAAGAAGAAGCGTTCAGTAAAAAACAGTGATGAAATAGCTTAAACAGGGAGCCGGGATGTTATACATCCCGGTTTTTTGATATAAAGGAGATAAAAGTATGGATAATATCGTCTGGAACAGACCGATGATCGTTTTGAACAATATTGTTATTATGCCGGATACTTCCTCACATCTGGATGTGATCAGTAAGGAGTCCTGTGAAGCAGTTGCCAATGCGATGAAGGGTGATTGCAGTATCCTGTTGGTTACAGCGAAGGAAGTGAAGGAGAATGCCAAAGCTCCTGATCTGTATCCAATCGGTGTTACAGCAAAGATCAAGCAATATCTGAAGATGCCGAACAAAACAGTCCGAATTCTTATCGAGGCAGAAAAACGTGCCAGGATCGTATCATTTTACAAGGAAGACGGAGCATATAATGCGGATTTTGAATATATAGATACAGAAGAAACAAACCATCTGGATGCTGCAGAGGAAGAAACATTGAGCCGTATGCTCACGGATAAGCTCAGACAGGCATTTGCAAATGGCATGGGAACAAATAAGCTGTTATATAAAAGACTGCTTACGATCGATGATCTTGCAAAATTTGCCGATGGAGTGACAGAATTCATTCCTGCGCCATATACGAAGAAGCAGGAGATACTGGAAACCCTCGATGTAAAAGAACGTGTAATGAAGATTCTTCAGGCGATGGATGAGGAGATGGAGATCTTAGCTATCCGCCAGGAGATTCAGGAGAAATTACAGGATTGTGTAAATAAGCACCAGAGAGAATATGTTCTCAGGGAACAGATGAAGGTTATAAAGAAAGAGCTTGGTGAGGATGATAATACAGAAAAAGCGGCAGATGAATACATGGAGCGTTTGCAGGAACTGACGGCTCCGGATGAGGTCAAAGAGAAGCTTACGAAAGAGATATCCAGACTTCGTGCATTACCACCGATGGCTGCGGAATCAGGCATTCTTATAAATTATATCGAGACTTTGCTCGACTATCCATGGGGTAAATCCTCAAAGGAGAACAATAATCTCGAAGAGGCAATTAAGATTCTGGAACGGGATCATTATGGATTGGAAGAAGTCAAGGAACGGATCATAGATTATCTGGCGGTTCATATTTTAAATGAAAAAGGGAATATGCCAATCCTGTGTCTGGTTGGACCACCGGGAACCGGTAAGACTTCGATCGCAAGATCGATCGCTACCGCGACAGGAAAAGAATATATACGTATGTCACTTGGCGGCGTTCGGGATGAAGCAGAGATCCGTGGGCACAGAAGAACTTATATCGGTGCTATGCCGGGCAGGATCGCACAGTCGATCGCAAAAACAAAGACAGAGAATCCTTTGGTGTTGCTTGATGAGGTAGATAAGGTAAGCAGCGACTACAAGGGAGATGTATCATCTGCCCTGTTAGAAGTTCTGGACAGTGAACAGAATAATAAATTTTACGATCATTATTTTGAAGTGCCAATCGATCTGAGCAAGGTATTATTTATCGCAACAGCAAATGATGCATCCCTGATCCCCGGACCGTTAGCCGATCGTATGGAGATGATCGAGATCAGCGGATACACGGAAAATGAGAAGTTCAACATTGCGAAGCTGTATCTGGTCAATAAGGCGATCGAGAGAAACGGACTGACTAAGAAGCAGTTCAAGATCAATGGATCAGCGATCAAATACATCATCCGTCATTACACCAGAGAAGCAGGTGTGCGTGATCTGGAGCGAAATATCGACAAGATATGCAGAAAAGCCTGCAGAATGATCCTTACAGAACAGGTGGAGACTGTAAAGGTAACAAAGGACATGATACCGCAGCTTCTCGGAACAGAGAAGTATATGGATGACAGCTACGATTTGACCAATAAGGTAGGCTCTGTGCGAGGCCTTGCATGGACAGCGGTAGGTGGTGTAACACTTAATATAGAAGTAAATATTATGCCCGGAAATGGCAGTATACAGCTTACCGGTAAATTAGGTGATGTCATGAAAGAGTCGGCTGTTACAGGTTTATCGTATATCCGTACGATGAAGGAATCAGAGACACTTGGTGAAGATTATTTTGAAAAGCATGATATCCACATTCATATTCCGGAAGGAGCAGTTCCAAAGGATGGCCCTTCGGCGGGAATCACGATGGCAACCGCTATTTATTCTGCGATATTTAATAAGCCGGTAAGAGGAGATCTTGCGATGACAGGAGAGATCACTCTGAGAGGAAGCGTACTTCCGATCGGTGGTTTAAAAGAAAAGCTTTTGGCAGCAAAAACGATCGGTATTAAGAAGGTGCTGATCCCTGAGATGAACCGCAGAGATCTTAACGATATCAGTACAGAGATCACAGACGGACTGGATATTACCTGTGTGAAAACAATGGAACAGGTGCTGAACCTCGCACTTGCAAAAGGAGAAAAGAAATGATAATTAAGAGTGCTGAACTTGAAACAGTATGTGGAATTACAAGTACACTTCCGGAGACAGAGATGCCGGAGATTGCATTTGCCGGTAAGTCCAATGTAGGGAAATCCTCACTGATCAACGGTTTATTAAATCGTAAGTCACTTGCCAGAACATCGTCACAGCCCGGTAAGACACAGACGATCAATTATTATAATATTAATCATGATCTGTATTTTGTCGATCTTCCCGGATATGGCTATGCACAGGTATCTGTAGAGATCCGTGCAAAATGGGGTAAGATGGTAGAACGGTATCTGCATACCTCAAAGCAACTGAGACTGGTTTTTCTGTTGATCGATATTCGACATGAGCCATCGGAAAATGATTGTATCATGTATGACTGGATCGTAAAAAACGGATACGAACCGGTAATTATTGCGACAAAGCTTGATAAGATCAAGAGAAGCCAGATTCAGAAGAATTTAAAGATCATCAGACAGAAGATCCAGCCTGTAGAGGGAACAATTATAATTCCGTTTTCGGCACAGACCAAGCAGGGAAAAGAAGAGATCCTGCAGTTGATCGAAGACCGGATCGCAGAATCAGAACCTGAATTTGAATAATATATGATCAGAGAAATAAAAAATCATTTATATGTATTACAGAATACATATAAATGATCAGGATTGTTTTTCATCCTTATTATCAGAATACAGCCAGAGAGTATTGATGAGATAGTCATATACTTCGGCACTTTTCGCACGCCAGTTATCGCAGATAGCTATGGCGTGCGTTTTTGTCGGTACGTTGAATTTCAGGTCGACAAGGGTTTCCTTGCGATCTTTTATAATGCATTTAACGGAATATTCGCCATAGTCATTCAGAGAGTAATCTGCATAGATTTCGGATTCGTTTTTCAGATTGATCTTCTGATTATCAAAATAGTCGAGAATGTCCTGCTTGATCGCATAAGGAATACGATTTTCAAACATACTTAAGGCTTCTTCCCCTTTATCTGTAATCTTGTAGTGGGAAGATGACCGTATCATGGATACACAGACAAAATCACACTCGATCAGCCCGTTGATAGCTTCCTGAAGTGTGAAGTAGTTCGTATATCCTTTTGTCAGAACAAAATCTGAAATCTGAGAATTAGTCAGAGTGAAATCCACCCGATCCAGCATGTATAATATAATTAATTTGTATAAGACGATAGAATCTGTATTCATATAATATCCTTTGTATGTTTTGTAAGAATAAATGTATCACAAGAAAAGCATAAAATCAATGAAGTAATATTTCTATATAAGAATATTCTACAAAAGAAATGTAGTAATATTCCTGTAAAAGAAAAAGATTTACAAAATCGTTTTTTATGCTATACTAAGTCTATCAATTTAAACGATCACATGGCATCCGGATATCGACATGACAGGATGCACAGGTAATCATATATAGTATTTGATATGCCTGTTTCGAAGAGAATTCATTACGATAACAATATTTCCCAAATAATATTTGAATTGAATAGAATGGATAAAATCGGAAGGAGTAGAAGATGGATTTTAAAAATGCATCATTAGATGAATTGAAGCAATTCGTAAAGGAACATAAGATAAAGGGTGTATCAGCACTCCGCAAATCTGCCCTGATCGAATTCCTTGAGAAGAATTATAATGGTGAAACAGATCATACAGCAGAAATAAACGAAGCTAAACCACAAAAAGCCGATGCAGAAAAGAAAAAAAGGCCGGGAAAAACACAGAAAAAAGGGAAAACAGAGCATACGGATAAATCCGCAAGCCCAGACCAAACTGTGCAGGTAAAGAATGCGGAAGTGACAGAACAGCAGGAAAAGTCAGAGGCAGATGTAGTAAAAAAATCAGACAGAAACAAATCTGAGAATAGTCAGAAATCCGGAGAAGCCGGTAGAAGACAGCACAGAAATAATGCCGGACGACAGACCAATCGGAACGGTAAAAGGCAGGAACGTGATCATCGGTCACAGGGAAATAATAACAGAAATAATAATTTGAATCGTGCAAGTAATATATCAAATACGAATAACGCAAGAAAAGACACTGATCAGGAGAACAAGCAGGTTGTAGCTGAACAGACAAAGCAGGAAGTTAATACGGAAAAGACGGCTGTTGAAAAATCTGTGATGGCAGACAAGAAGACAGCTTATGAAAAAACTGCAATAACGGATAAGAAAGAGACTTATGAAAAAAATCCGGGCTTTGATACAGAGGTAAGAACGGAGATAAAATCTGAGAACAGACAGGAGAACTCGATTTCTCAGCAGGAATCAAACGGACCGGAGCTTGACAGTGGCAAGATGGCACATGGTATTCTGGAGGTAATGCAGGAAGGCTATGGTTTTATAAGAAGTGCAAATTATCTGCCGGGAGATCAGGATATCTATGTGTCACCGGCGCAGATCCGTAGATTTGGACTTAAGACCGGAGATATCATAACCGGAAATATCCGTGTAAAGACGCAGGGGGAGAAGTTTGGTGCATTATTATATGTGGCTTCTGTAAATGGAGAAAGCCCTGCAAGTATAGCAGGAAGAAAAGCATTTGAAGATCTGACACCAATCTTTCCAAATGAACGCATCAATATGGATGGAGAAGACAGTCCGATTCCGATCCGTATGATCGATCTGTTATCACCGATCGGTAAAGGACAGCGTGGAATGATCGTTTCCCCACCAAAGACAGGTAAGACGACATTACTCAAACAGATTGCAAAATGCATCAGTACCAGATATAGTGAGATCCATCTGCTTGTACTTCTGATTGATGAAAGACCGGAGGAAGTAACGGATATCAGGGAATCCATAGAGGGACCAAATGTAGAAGTAATTTATTCGACATTTGATGAGCTGCCGGAGCATCATAAGCGTGTATCGGAAATGGTGATCGAACGTGCAAAACGACTGGTAGAGCAGAAGAAAGATGTCGTGATCTTATTAGACAGTATTACAAGACTTGCAAGAGCGTACAACCTTACAGTTCCACCAAGTGGAAGAACCTTATCCGGTGGTCTTGATCCTGCGGCGTTACATATGCCGAAGAAATTCTTTGGTGCTGCCCGTAATATGCGTGAGGGTGGAAGTCTTACGATCCTTGCGACAGCGCTGGTTGAGACAGGAAGCAAGATGGATGATGTCGTATTCGAGGAATTCAAAGGAACCGGTAATATGGAACTGGTGCTTGACCGGAAGCTCGCAGAAAAGAGAATCTTCCCTGCAATCGACATTGCAAAATCCAGTACCAGACGGGATGATCTGTTATTATCACTGGAAGAACAGGAAGTTGTATACGCACTTCATAAGATCTTATCCGGTAATAAGGCAGAGGATATGCTGGAGGATGTACTGAAATTATTCGTCCGAACCAAGAATAATAAAGAGTTTATCTATTATGTTAAAAAATCATTGTTAAGAAAATAAAAAAACACTTGCATTTCTATGTCGGTTTGTGTTAGAATACAAAAGCTGTGTTTTATGAAGAAGTGAGGCTGATGGCCTATTCTCATATATCAATAATATAATAAAGAGGTGAGATTAAATGAGAGAAGGAATACATCCAAATTATTATCAGGCAAAGGTTGTATGTAACTGCGGAAACGAATTTGTTACAGGTTCTACAAAAGAAGAAATTCATGTAGAAATTTGCTCAAAGTGTCATTCATTCTATACAGGCCAGCAGAAGGCAGCTAAGGCTCGTGGTAGAATTGATATGTTCAACCGTAAGTACGGTGTTTCACAGTCAAACTAATAAAAAGGATGATAGGTTGAGGTTAAAGCTTTTAATCTCAGCCTATTTTTGTTTTAGGAAACAATTTAACGAGGTATAGAATTTGAAAAGAGCCAGAATAGGTGGTCAGGCGGTGATCGAAGGCGTAATGATGAAATACGAGGATCAGTACGCAGTAGCAGTCAGAAAGCCGGATCAGGAAATTGAAGTTAAAGTTGAAAGCTATACACCGATAGGTGAAAAATATAAAATCCTGAAATTGCCGATCCTTCGTGGAGTGGTTAATTTCTTTGAGTCGTTGGTAATTGGAGTTAAAACGCTGACATATTCAGCCGATTTTTATGAAGAGGAAGAACCGGCTGGAAAGAGTGAAAATAAAGATGATTCCAGGTTGTCAGATACAGAAAGTAATAATGGAAGCGGTTCAGGTGAGAACGGCAGTAAAAACAATAAAAAAGAAAGCAGTACAGGAGATGATCTGATGATGATCGGAACCGTTATTGTATCACTTGCCATTGCAATCGCATTATTCATGCTGCTTCCGGCATTTATTGCAGGACTGCTTGAGCATGTGACAAAAAGCAATGCATTGATAGCGGTAGCGGAAGGTGTGCTTCGCCTGGTGATCTTTCTTGCATATGTAGTATTAATATCATTGATGAAGGATATCAAACGTGTATTTATGTATCATGGTGCAGAACATAAGACGATCAACTGTTTTGAAGCAGGCGATCCGCTGACTCCGGAAAATGTAAAGAAACATTCCAGATACCATAAACGCTGTGGAACCAGTTTTTTGGTAGTCGTTATGATCATAAGCATTATTGTATTTATGTTTATAAATGTGAAGTCTATGTGGCTGCGATTGCTGTCGCGTGTACTTCTGGTTCCGATTATTGCGGGAATCTCGTATGAATTTATCATGTTTGCAGGCAGAAGTGACTCAAAGCTTGCGAATATATTAAGTGTACCCGGTATGTGGGTACAGCGTCTTACGACGAAGGAACCGGATCTTGAGATGTGTGAGGTGGCAATTCGTTCGGTAGAAGCGGTGATCGACTGGCGTGCTTATCAGGACGCTATGAAGCGTGGAGAGATCGAAGATTAAGAAGTTGAAATGATGCCAGTGAATGTAAAAGGAAATAGACGTATGACTCAGTATCAGCTTGTAACAGCAGGAAAAGAAAAACTGAACGAACATAATGTGCCGGATGCAGATATCGATGCAGAGTTATTATGGCTCTTTGTATCAAAGCAGGATAAGATGGCATATATTATGAACCGGCAGGAAGATGTTACCGAAACGATCCGTTCTTCCTATGAAGCGTTGATCGATAAAAGGTCAAAACGTATTCCGTTACAATATATAACAGGCATACAGTGCTTTATGGGATATGATTTTGAGACTGCACCGGATGTACTGATTCCAAGATTTGACACAGAAGTTCTGGTGGAACAGGCAAACCGCTTGATTCAGGACATACATTCTGATAAGATATCTGTGCTGGATATGTGCTGTGGTTCCGGGTGCATCGGATTGTCGGTAGCACTTATGAATCAGGATATTCATATAGATCTGTGTGATATCTCAGATTCCGCGATCGCACTTACGACAAAAAATGCGAAACGATTAGAAGTATCTGATTATACTGTTATAAAATCAGATTTATTTGATAAGATAGATAAAAGATATGATATGATCCTGTCCAACCCACCATATATAGAGAGCAAAGTGATTGACGGATTGATGCCGGAGGTTCGGGATTATGAGCCGAGGCTGGCATTGGACGGCGATGCGGACGGATTGAAGTTTTACAGAGCAATTATAGAGAATGCGGAGAGTTATTTAAATGAAAAAGGATATATTTTATTTGAAATTGGTAATCATCAGGCACATGATGTGCAGCAGCTCCTTGTAGATAAGCATTTTGAAGATATACGCGTGGTAAAAGACCTTGCGGGAAATGACAGAGTTGTAATTGGAAGAAAAGCTTAGAAACAAGGTTGAACAGCAGAAAAGACATATCGGCAAAGAACGCCCCTATGTGTTACAGGAGGATTATTATGTTTGATAAATTAGAAGATTTGGTAGACAAACTTGATACATTAAATAACCAGTTGACGGATCCGGACATCGTATCCGATCAGAACAAGTTCCGTAAATTAATGAAGGAGCAGAGCGAACTGACTCCTATCGTCGAGAAATATAAAGAATATAAGGATGCAAAGCAGACGATCGAAGACAGTCTGCTTATGCTTGAAGAAGAAAATGATGAAGAGCTTCGTGAAATGGCGAAGGAAGAATTAAATGAAGCAAAGGCAACAGTAGAAAAGACGGAAAATGAATTAAAGATTCTGCTTCTTCCAAAAGATCCGAACGATTCCAAGAATGTTATCGTCGAGATCCGTGCAGGTGCAGGCGGAGATGAAGCCGCATTATTTGCATATGAGATCTACAGAATGTATCAGAAATACGTTGATCAGTTCAAATGGAAAGTAGAACTGATGAGTGTAAATGAGAATGGAATCGGTGGTTTCAAGGAAGCGGTATTCATGATCACAGGTGATGGTGCATATTCCAAGATGAAATATGAGAGTGGAGTTCACCGTGTACAGAGAATCCCGAAGACAGAGTCTGGCGGAAGAATCCATACCTCAACTGTAACAGTTGCAGTTATGCCAGAAGCAGAGGAAGTTGATGTAGAGATCAATGAAAATGATATCCGTATCGATGTCATGCGAGCATCCGGTAACGGTGGTCAGTGTGTCAATACAACAGATTCAGCCGTTCGTCTGACACATATACCAACCGGTATCGTAATTTACAGCCAGACCGAGAAGTCCCAGCTTCAGAATAAGGCGAAAGCATTTGCGCTGCTCCGTTCCAAGCTGTATGATATGGAGCTTCAGAAGCAGCATGATGCAGAAGCTGCAGACCGTAAGAGCCAGATCGGAACCGGAGATCGTTCAGAGAAGATTCGTACTTATAACTTCCCGGAAGGCCGTGTAACCGATCACAGAATCAAACTCACCTTGTATAAGCTGGAACAGATCTTAAACGGTGATCTGAATGAGATTATCGATAGTCTGATCGCAGCAGACCAGGCAGCCAAGCTTTCTCAGGTAAATGAGGAAGAATAAAAGAAACCCTCGATATTGAAAAAAACAAGTTGGCATCTGCCTGATCCGGCAGATGCCATTTTTAAGTAAAAGAGGGTGTTGGCGAAATAAACCGAATAAATAGTTCAAATTGATTGACATATTTTTGAATAAGTGGTTATATTATATGTGGCTTAAATGGACATACTAATGATAATTTACAGATACGAAACGAGGTAGCTAGATGTATAAAAAGAATGTAAGGTTCTTCTTTGCTTTGTTCATGAGTAAGCTGGCAAGAACCATGCAGAGAATGTTGAAGATGAACGCAAGTTATTTTCCGGGAAAGCTGGCGATCAAGCTTTGTCCTGATTTCCTTGGAAGAATAGAAAAGCCGGAGACGATCATCAGTGTTACAGGTACAAATGGTAAGACTACAGTATGTAATATGATCATTGATGCACTGGAAAAAAATGGTTACGATGTCTTAAGTAATCGTGCCGGATCAAATATTAATGCCGGAGTTGCAAGTGCCCTGATCGCTGAAAGCAAGCTTTCAGGAAAAACAAAGAAAAAGATCGCAGTATTTGAAATCGATGAGAGAAGCTCAAAACTGATATATCCATATATAAAGCCGACATTTGCAGTATGTACGAATCTGTTCCGTGATTCCATTCACAGAAATGCTAATCCGGAATTTATATTCAATATTATAAATAGCAGTCTGCCGGAAGAATCTCATTTGATATTAAATGCAGATGATCTGATCAGTTGTAACCTTGGAGAGAAAAATAAAAAAACATATTTTTCAATCAACAGACTGCCTTCGGACAGGGAAGAGAGCATTAATCTGATCAATGATATGAGAATCTGTCCAAAATGTCATCACAAATTGAAATATAACTACGTCAGATATCACCACATCGGAAATGCAAAGTGTGAATTTTGTGGCTATGCATCACCGGTTGGAGATTATAAGGCAGAGCTTGATTTTGATAAAAATGTTATGGCTGTTGCACATGGAGATAAGACAGAAAATTACCATATGGTAAGCAACAGCATCTTTAATCTGTATAACCAGTTAACAGCGATTACGACACTTCGGGAAGCCGGACTTACAGAAGAACAGGTTCAGAAATCATTTGACAATCTGAATATTGTAGAGTCTCGTTACTCAAAGGAATCTGTAAAGGGCATTAATGTAATTACCCATATGGCGAAAGGTCAGAATCCGATCGCATGCTCCTGTGTATTTGAGTATGTAGCAAAGGAACCGGGTAAGAAAGAGATCATCTTGTTATTGGATGATATCTTTGACAGACGGGGTTCATCCGAAAACATGACATGGATTTTTGACTGCGATTTTGAATTCTTAAATCAGCCGAATATTATAAATATTGTTATTGCGGGTGTCCGTACGACAGATTATAAACTTCGTCTGATGATGGCAGGTGTGCCTGAAGAGAAGTTAAAAGAGACTTCTGATGAAGAAGGTGCTTATAAACTTCTGGAATTAAATGATACAGACAGTATCTATATACTTCATGAGTTATATGCAGCAGATACGGCTATGAAACTCAGAGACAGTGTTAAGCAGTATATAAACGAAAAGGAGGCATAGAAAAATGGGAACAGGTATTAAGATCGAAGTTCTTTATGGTGAATTTGCCAATCTTTTCGGAGAGCTGCAGAATGTTAATTATCTGAAATCATGCATTCCTGATGCAGAGGTGATCTACACTGGACTGCATGACAAACCGGCGTTTACGGATGGCGGAGCGGATTTTGTATATATGGGTTCCATGACAGAGAACCAGCAGGAGCTGGCGATAGAAGCATTAACGCCGTATAAGGAAGAGCTTGCAGCACAGATTGATGCAGGAACAGTATTTTTATTCACGGGTAATGCCATGGAAATCATGGAAATGTACATTGAGAATGAAGATGGAAGTAAGATAACCGGACTGGGCTTCTTTGATACTTATGCGAAGAGAGATATGATGCATCGTTATAATTCATTGATCCTCGGAAAATATGAAGATATCAAACTGGTAGGATTTAAAGCACAGTTCAGTCATTCCTATGGAGATAATTCAAACAGTTATTTTTATGATGTGATCCGCGGTGATGGACTTCATCCGGGTGTACAGACAGAAGGATTAAAGAGAAACAATTTCTTCGGTACTTATACGGTAGGACCGTTTCTTGTATTAAATCCGTTATTTGTTAAATATCTGATGACACTTCTTGGAATTAAGGAACCAAAGCTTGCATATGAAGAAGTCATTATGAAGGCGTACAGACAGAGACTTTCAGAATTTGAAGATGAAAAGTTGAGATACGAATAAGATCTTAACAGCTAAGGAGGCACAAAGACAATGAATGGTAAAGAGGTATTTGAAACATACGAATCAGAGGTAAGATCATATTGCAGAAGTTTTCCTGCAATCTTTACAAAAGCAAAGGGATCGATCATTACCAGTACGGATGGTACAGATTATATTGATTTCTTCTGTGGAGCAGGAGCGGTAAATTATGGTCATAACAATGATTTTATTAAAGGAAAGCTGATCGATTATCTTGCAAATGATGGCATTATCCATTCTCTTGATATGATGACAGAGCCAAAGGAAGAATTTATCCGTTATTTTGAGGAAGAAGTTCTTCAGAAGCGAGGCTTGAATTATAAGATCATGTTCCCCGGCCCAACAGGAACAAATGCAGTTGAAGCAGCATTAAAGCTTGCAAGAAAAGTTAAAAAGACAAATCAGATCTGGGCGCTTATGGGTTGTTTCCATGGAATGACACTTGGATCTCTGGCACTTACCAGTGATTCAGGAAGCAGAAAAGGTGGCGGCGTATGTTTGAATGATGTTACCCATATTCCGGCACCATATATGTTCCCGGATTTCGATACGATTAAATATATGGAAACTCTGTTGACAGATGATCATTCTGGTGTAGAGAAGCCGGCCGCTTTATTTATTGAGACCGTTCAGGCAGAGGGTGGCGTTCAGGTATTCTCGGTTGAATACTTAAAGGCTGTCAGAGAATTATGTGATAAATATGGTATCCTTCTGATCGTTGATGATATTCAGGTTGGCTGTGCAAGAACCGGCACTTTCTTCTCATTTGAACGTGCAGGAATCGTACCGGATATGGTCGTAATGTCCAAATCAATCGGTGGATATGGTATGCCATTTGCGCTTACAATGTTCAAACCGGAACTGGATATATGGGCACCGGGCGAGCATAATGGAACCTTCCGTGGAAATCAGCTCTCTATGGTTGCTGCCAGATACGGTCTTCAGTATATGCTTGAAAATAATGTAGAAGCAGAAGTAAAACGTAAAGAGGAAATTGTCAGAACATACTTTAATGATAATTTGCAGGGGGATGCGGTTCAGATTCGCGGAATCGGTCTTATCTGGGGTATTCAGGTTGCTGATGGAAAGACGGCACTTGCGATTGCTAACAGATGCTTTGAGAAGGGACTTATCATTGAACGCGCAGGTCGCGATAATGATGTAGTGAAATTAATGCCTGCACTTACGATTCCGGATGATCAGTTGGTAAAGGGTCTGGATATTCTTGTATCAAGTGTAAAGGAAATCTGCAATTTGTAAAAGTATAGATAACAGATGTGAGTTATGCTCATAATATTATAATATACCCCCGGGTGATGAAACATACGTTCAAGATATATGATTCATTACTCGGGGATATTTTATTATATCGATTAATGATCTGTATCTTTTTATTGTTTGGTATGTACACAGATCTCAGGCAGTAGGATTGGCGAAGAGAGTTGGTTATTAAAAAGAGAATCGGTTGTTAAGAAATATTCACTTGACAAAAAACAGGTAACATGAAACTATGGACGTAGGATTTTTGTTACAGGATGGAATGGGAGGTAACTTAATATGGATATAAATGGAACATCACCGAATTATGACAGACAGCCAAATTATAATAACGTGCCGCCAAACTTCGGTGAACAGCAGAATTATAATAATGTGCCGCCAAGCTTCGGTGAACAACAGAATTACAATAACGTGCCGCCAAACTTCGGAGGACAGCAGAATAATAATGTGCCGCCAAGCTTCGGTGAACAGCAGAATTATAATAATGTGCCGCCAAATTTCGGAGGACAGCAGAATTTTAACACACCGCCAAATTTTGGATGGCAGTCAAATTACGATTATAAGAAGAGAAGATCAAGAACGGGGGCATCGCCCGAACGGTTTGAGATCTTTGGCGGTTTTGCGTTTGGGTATGCCATGATCTATAGTGTGCTGATGTATCGGAATTACGCAAGTATCTGTGCTGTATTCATGGCGGTTATGACCGTTTTGTTTATGAGCTTCAGTATCATGCGCCATGAGAAGAATCTGCCGGTAAATGACGGAGAGCAGTTATCATTTGGAAAGCTGTTTGGAAAGCAGGCAAAGCTGATTCCATATTATGTTGGTATCCTTCTTCTCGGAATCTCAGTGTGCAGGACCGATGATTCATTTTTGATCGTTTTGGATCATCTTTGCATTTTATTCCTTGTGTGTGCAGGGCTTCTCCGGTATTTTGATGATCTTAAAAACATGGGATTTGTCGAATATGGTCTTACGGTTATCGAGAAGATGGCGGAGCCGTTTACCTGTTTTGACCGATTTTTCTCAGACTACAGACAATATAACAGAGAACATGAAAATGCAAGAAAACGTGCGAAATTTGTCTATATTCTGATCGGTGTTGTCGTTGCGATTCCATTGCTGTTCGTAATGATCAGCCTGCTTTCCAGTGCAGATCAGATCTTTGGAGATGCAGTTGAAACATTACTTGGAAATATTTTCCTGTCATGGGATGCAATCTGGTTTCTTGTATTTGCATTTGCGGCGTTATTATTTACATATGGTATCATTGTGTCAGCACCATTTGGAAGCAGACATCACAGACAGGCAAAAGCAGGAACACATGAACCGATCATTGCGATCACTGCAATGGGACTGCTTACACTGGTATATCTGTTATTCTCAGTGATCCAGATCCTTTATCTGTTTACAAATAATATGTCATTGCCGGATGATATGACTTATGCGGAATATGCCAGACAGGGATTCTTCCAGCTTATGTTCGTATCGGTGCTGAATGTGATACTGGTATTGATCTGTCATGCAATTTTCAGTAAAAGTACGGTGCTTAATATCGTACTGACTATTATGTCGGTATGTACCTATGTGATGATCGCATCTTCGGCACTTCGTATGACAATGTATATCAAAGCATATGATCTTACTTATATGAGGATTCTGGTATTTGCAGCACTGGCAGTGCTTGCTGTGGTACTTGCAGGAGTGATCGTCAGAATCTATACTGACCGTTTTCCGCTGGTGCGTTATTCGATGTTTGTGATCGTTACTGTATATATCATCGTATCGTTCCTTCGCCCGGCTTATCTGGTTGCCAGATATAATCTGAAAAATCAGGATCCAAAGGAAGTGGATTTCCGGTATGTGACGTCACTTGGTGCAGATGGAGCGGAAGAAGTATATGAGTTCATTGTAGATAACTATATGACGGGACAGGATGATGCTTACTACGAGTACGATAACTACCAATATGACGATTATTATAACAAATATAATAATTATAAGGATATCAAGGGCTTCTCGTATAACAGAATGGAATGGTATTTTAATGGAATTCGGGATACCTATAAAGAAAAAGGTGCGATCCGAGGATTTAACTTTTCAAGGAACAAGGCAGAGAAGTATGCAAAACGTTTCTTTAAATGGTACGGGAAAGAAGAATAAAGTGCGTTAAATTAAGATTAAAATACGTTGCACCTATTGTAAAAAAATGGAAAATAGTATAAGATAAAACTAAATTTGGGGCATACAGATGAGAGGTCAGAATGCCGCCGGATAAAAGATGATTTTATGGAGGTAGTAGAAAAATGAAAAAAGCAACAAAGAGATTAGTAGCTGCATTTTTAGCTCTTGCAATGGTATTCACATTATTAGCAGTACCTGCAACAAGCATGAAGGATGTCAGCGCTGCAACCAGTAAGACTGTGTATATTAACCCGTATAGTGACAGAGTCGTTTCCTATAAGCCGGGACGTGCATATCAGACGTCTGGTGTTATCAGTATCATGGGATGTACAAAGGCATCTCAGATCAAAAAGTTAAAATGTTCAAACAAAGATATGAAGGTATCGGCAAAAGACGGATATATTCGTGTAGAATACGGAAAGAAAGCCGGTAAGGCAACAATTACCTGTACAGTAAAAGGTGTTAAACTTAAAACGACTTTTACTGTAAAGAAATATACCAATCCTGTAAGTTCAATCAAGATTGGAAGCAAGAAATATACTTCGAAATTTGCGAAAAATGATTATATCTACATTTCAAAAAAAGTATCAAAGAAGGCACTGAACATAAAGGCTAAAAAGGGTTGGACGATTAAATCAGTAAGTGTATATAATGGTAAGAGTAAACATTACGATGTAAATAAATCCAGTTTTTCCAAGAAAATCACATTGAACAAGAAATATGCAGATGTGATCGTTATTATGTATCAGAAGAGTACAGGACTTACAGAGTCTTTGCTGGTAACATACAGATAATTAAAACATAGAATTAATGAAAAGGTGTTGATATATATATCAGAAGAGATTATATGTCAGCACCTTTTTGTTGTGCCTGTTTATAAGGTGTGGTATACTTTACATAGCGATTTGGTAAAATATATCATGTGGTTTTAAAAACCATATTTGCCATAAAAAGGTAATGGAGGATGTTAAAATGAATGATTATGTTATATTGACAGATTCATCCTGTGATCTGCCGGATGATATCGTAAAGAAATATCAACTGGAGATCTTACAGCTTGATTTTATTGTTGAAGGAGAGGGAAGCTTTCATAATGATCAGGCAGATATTGGGAAAGTATATAGCAAATTAAGGAATGGGGCAAATATCAAGACTTCTGCAGCGAATATCTCGCAGGCATCGGAGGCGATAAAAGCTTTATTTAATCAGAAGAAAGATATCTTATATCTGGGCTTTTCATCCGGACTTAGTTCTACTTATCAGACCGTGTATATGGCCGGTCAGGAATTAATGGAGGAGTATCCGGAACGAAAGATGATCAGTATTGATACCCTTGCGGCATCTATGGGACAGGGACTTTTGGTATACAAAGCATGTCAGGCAAAAGATGCAGGAAAAAGTCTGGAGGAGAATGCACAGTATATAGAAGATATCAAGTTAAAGCTATGCCATTGGTTTACAGTAGACGATCTTTTCTTCTTAAAAAGAGGAGGCCGTATATCAGGTGTGACAGCAACGGTTGGAACGATGCTGTCGATCAAGCCAATCCTGCATGTGGACGACGAGGGACATCTGATCAATGTAAGTAAGGTCAGAGGACGGAAAGCAGCAATTACAGAACTTGTAAATCGGATGGAGAAGCTGGCGGTACATCCGGAAGACCAGGATATTTTTATCAGTCATGGTGATTGTATAGAAGATGCAGAGAAACTTGCTTCTATTATTAAAGAGAGATTCGGAAATGACAGGATCACGATATCCTATGTCGGTCCGGTGATCGGAGCACATTCGGGTCCGGGAACACTGGCATTGTTCTTCCTTGGAGAACACAGATAAACAGCTTCTTACAGAATAAGGATAGCCGGAACAAAGTTTGATTAAATAAAAAAATAATTGAGAATCATTCCTAATAACTATTGACATTTATCAAAAATTGTGTAAAATAGAATCATAGAAATTGATAACGTTTCTCAATAAGAATAATAATAGCAAAAAGCAAAGGAGATTTTAATTATGGCAAAGTTTGTATGTAGTGTATGTGGATATGTATATGAAGGAGAAGAAGCTCCTGCACAGTGCCCTGTATGTAAGGCACCTGCTGAGAAGTTCATTAAACAGAGTGATGATAAGACATGGGCATCTGAGCATGTTGTAGGTGTAGCACAGGGTGCACCGGAAGATATCATGGAAGATTTAAGAGCAAACTTCCAGGGCGAATGTTCAGAAGTTGGTATGTACCTTGCAATGGCTCGTGTAGCATTCAGAGAAGGCTATCCTGAGATTGGTAATTACTGGGAGAAGGCAGCTTATGAAGAAGCAGAGCATGCAGCTAAGTTTGCAGAGCTTCTTGGTGAAGTAGTTACAGATTCAACAAAGAAGAACCTTGAGATGAGAGTAGAAGCAGAGCATGGTGCAACTGCGGGTAAGACAGATCTTGCAAAACGTGCAAAAGCACTGAATCTGGATGCAATCCATGACACTGTTCATGAGATGGCAAGAGATGAGGCAAGACATGGAAAGGCATTTGAAGGTCTCTTAAAGAGATACTTCGGTTAATCATTCTATGAATGAGCGTGCATGAGAAATGGCACGGCAAAATAATTATGAAGTAAATATATAATACACTCTAATAAAAAATCCGGCTGACAGGAATTTCCCATCAGTCGGATTTTTTATTATACGGAATCAACCTCTTTTAGAAGTTTGTTCGATATTAATTTTCTAGAGCTATAGGACAAAATGTGTTGATAAAAACCGTCTTCAACCCTGATAAATAAAGGGATGAAGGCGGTTTAATCTTTTTCAAAAGAACTTTGAGGGTGGACAAAACGTGTTGATAAAAATACGTTCAATCCTTGCAAATAAAGGGCTGAAAAGGGTTTAATCTTTCTTGAAATAATAGCCATGGAGGAAGATTAAATGAATCAAGTAAATTGCCCTGTTTGTGGGAAGAAATGTGTTAAATCGGGAAAGACGAAAGCTGGATCACAACGTTGGTTTTGCAAAGAGTGCAAAACATCATTAACACATAAGATCGATAGTAGTTCCAAAGAATTACAGATCTTCTTGGATTGGTTGTTTGGCAAAGAATCACAATCAACAATGCCTGGCGATGGAAGAACATTCAGACGGAAAACATCAAAATTTTGGGACATATGGCCAATGCCACCTAAGATAGAAGAAGCCAGAGATGTATTGTTTCTTGATGGCATATATCTTGGTCGAAAAGCATGTGTTCTGATCTGCTGTGATGAAAAGCATGTACTTGGATGGTATTTGTGTCGGTATGAGCATGCTGGTGCATGGATTGCTTTGATGAAACGCATAGCAGAACCAAAGATGGTTGTATCAGATGGAGGTACAGGATTTGCGAAAGCACTAAAAAAGGTATGGCCAAAGGCAAAGCATCAACGGTGTATTTTCCATGTGTTTTGCCAAGTAAAACGTTATACTACTTCCAGACCAAATACAATGGCAGGTATTGAACTTTATAGTATATCTAAGGATCTCCTTACGATAAAGAATAAACAGGAAGCAAAACTTTGGACAAATCGTTTTATTAAATGGATAAAGAAATATCAGGAATTTCTCAGTGAAATGACGATAGATGAACGTGGGAATAAAAGACCAACACACGAAAGGTTGTTAAAGGCAGAAAGGTCGCTACTTAAACTTATCAAGGAAAATACCATTTTTACATACCTTGATGAGGAACTAAATGCAGAATTTTCTGCTCCAGCTACTAATAATCGTATCGAAGGTGGAATTAATTCAAGGCTTCGCGAGATGTTGAGAAATCACAGAGGACTATCGATAGAAAGACGAATAAAGGCGGTTTACTGGTGGTGTTACATGCACTCGCCAGAACCGCTTTCTTTGTCTGAAATAGTAAAAATCATGCCTACGGATAAAAGCATTGCAGCTATATATCAAAGAATGAATGATAAAAGCCGCTTAGAAAAGAGTTTATCAGTCTGGGGTGATGCCATTGTTTGGAGTGACTTACATAAAATGGACAAAACGTTTGTTGACTGGGATTAGCCATCAACACGTTTTGTCCTATAACCCTAAGATAAAGTATAGATTCGTCTGTTC
>ERZ1034781.136-NODE-136-length-40149-cov-11.800170_pt1 | contig 40149 bp, 38 predicted proteins | sample MGYA00520700_ERZ1034781 | MGnify/ENA primary metagenome ERZ1034781 (study PRJEB33766, sample SAMN09781709) | gut metagenome | biome: gut microbiome | host: Homo sapiens | place: Madagascar | study: EMG produced TPA metagenomics assembly of the PRJNA485056 data...
GCGGTCCATGGCGTAGTAACGGCCGGAGACGCTGGCGATCTTGCCGATGCCCAGCGCATCGAGCTTGGCCTGCAGATCGGCGAGGAAGCCCTTGCCGGAGTGCGGGTCGGTATCGCGGCCATCGGTGATGCAGTGGAGGTAGACCTCCTTGGCGCCCATGTGCTTGGCCATCTCCAGCACGCCGAACCAGTGGTCTGCGTGGCTGTGAACGCCGCCAGTGCCGACCAGACCCATCAGGTGAACGGCCTTGCCCGCGTCGATGGCGGCCTTCATGTTCTTGACCAGAACCGGGTTCTTGAGCATCTCACCGTCCTTGATGGACTTGGTGATGAGGGTGAGCTGCTGGTAGACGATGCGGCCGGCACCCATGTTGGTGTGGCCGACCTCGGAGTTGCCCATCTGGCCGTCGGGCAGACCAACGGCCATGCCGGAGGCGTCGATGGTGGTCATGGGATAGTTTGCCATCAGAGAATCGATGAAGGGCTTGTTGGCGGCGGCCACAGCGTTACCGTAGGTCTCGTTGGGGGTCCAGCCGAAGCCATCCATGATGCAGAGCATTACGGGTTTCTTGGACATAGGTATTCTCCTTTATATTGAACGATTGGACTCAAAAGCGCCCGGCTTCAGCGCTGAAAACGGCGCAGCCGGGCGCTGGGGTGATTCACGAAATCAGGATTCAGCCGTTGGAAGCAGCGTTGACGATCACGGCGAAGTCCGGAGCCTTCAGGGATGCGCCGCCGATCAGGCCGCCATCGACGTCCTTCTTGCTCAGCAGCTCCTCGCAGTTCTTGGCATTCATGCTGCCGCCGTACTGCACGGTGGTCGCCTCGGCCACGGCCTCGCCGTAGACCTCGCCGATGACCTTGCGGATCTGGCCGCAGACTTCCTCTGCCTGATCGGCAGTGGCGGTCTTGCCGGTGCCGATGGCCCAGATGGGCTCATAGGCGATGACGACATTGGCCATCTGCTCTGCGGTGACATCGCGCAGGGCGATCTTGGTCTGCATCCGGACCAGCTCCTCGGTCACGCCCTCTTCGCGCTGCTCAAGGCTCTCGCCCACGCAGATGATGACCTTCAGGCCCGCATTCAGCGCGGCCAGAGCACGCTTGTTGACGGTCTGATCGGTCTCTGCGAAGTACTGGCGGCGCTCGGAGTGGCCCACGATGACGTACTCGACGCCCAGATCGACCAGCATATCGGCGCTGATCTCACCGGTGAACGCACCGGACTTCTCGAAGTGGACGTTCTCGGCACCGACATGGATATTGGTGCCCTTGGTCTTTTCCACGGCGGTCACCAGATCGGTGAACGGGGTGCAGATGACGACCTCGCAGGAAGCATCCTTGACGGCGGGGATCAGTTCATCCACCAGCTTGGCTGCCTCAGAGGCGGTCTTGTTCATTTTCCAGTTGCCTGCAATGATTGCCTTACGCTTTGCCTTATCCATGATGTCTATCTCCTTCTAATTCCCTTCAAAACAAAAGAGGCGCAGCGGCGCATGGCCGCCGCACCTCAGTGATGCTGTTACGAGCGCAGATCAAGCGTTCTGGATGACAGCGATGCCGGGCAGCTCCTTGCCCTCCAGATACTCCAGAGAAGCGCCGCCGCCGGTGGAGATGTGGGTCATCTTATCGCCCAGACCCATCTGCTGCACAGCTGCTGCGCTGTCGCCGCCGCCGATGACGGTGGTAGCGCCGCTCTCAGCCATAGCCTGTGCCACTGCCAGCGTACCGGCAGCCAGAGTCGGGTTCTCAAACACGCCCATGGGGCCGTTCCACACAACGGTCTTGGAAGCCTTGACAGCCTCTGCAAACAGCTTGGTGGTCTCCGGGCCGATGTCGCAGCCTTCCATATCGGCGGGCATTGCGGTCACGGGCACAACGGTGGTCTCGACGGGTGCGTCGATGGGATCGGGGAAGTCCTTGATGCAGACGGCATCGACGGGCAGGAGCAGCTTAACGCCCTTCTCCTGAGCCTTTGCCATCATCTCCTTGCAGTAATCCAGCTTGGAGTCGTCGCACAGGCTCTTGCCGACCTCATAGCCCTGCGCCTTGATGAAGGTGTAGGCCATGCCGCCGCCGATGATCAGGGTATCGACCTTCTCCAGCAGGTTGGAGATGACGTTCAGCTTATCGGCGACCTTTGCGCCGCCCAGAATGGCGGTGAAGGGACGCTCCGGGTCGTTGACAGCGTTGCCCAGATACTTGATCTCCTTCTCCATCAGGTAACCCACAGCGGTATCCTTGATGTAGTCGGTGACACCGGCAGTGGAGCAGTGAGCGCGGTGGCAGCTGCCGAAGGCGTCGTCCACGTAAGCGTCAGCCAGAGATGCCAGCTCCTGAGAGAACTCCGGCATGTTCTTGGTCTCTTCCTTGCGGAAGCGGGTATTCTGGAGCAGGACAACGTCGCCGTTGTTCATGGCAGCCACAGCAGCCTTTGCGTTCTCGCCCACAACGTTGTCGTCGTCTGCGAAGACCACGGTCTTGCCCAGCTTTGCGCTCAGGGCAGCAGCAACGGGAGCGATGCTGAACTTTGCCTCAGGGCCGTTCTTGGGCTTGCCCAGATGGCTGCACAGGATGACCTTTGCGCCGTCGTTGATCAGCTTCTGGATGGTGGGCAGAGCTGCATTGATGCGGTTCTCGTTGGTGATGACGCCGTCCTTCATCGGGACGTTGAAGTCGCAGCGGACAAGGACCTTCTTGCCGCAGTAATTCTCGTCGTCGATCGTTTTCTTACCTAAACCCATGGTAATAAGCTCCTCTCAAATTCTTTTCATCGGAATCGAATTTCACTCGCTATCGGGGCTTGCCTCCCCGTACACTCTTATTATAAACAAAAAGTGTGATGTTTGCAAGGAGAGAAGATAGATAATTTATTAACAAACTTTGCCTGTTCCCTGTGTGAAATGTAGTGATTTTGACCGAAAGCGGCCAAAAAAGAAGCCGTTGCGTGGAAAAGTTCAGATCCTGCGTTTGATCTTCTGCTTGAATTTGGCCAGATACTCCAGCACCAGCGGGTTTTTCAGGGCGATCAGAATCACGCCGTAGACCGCCACCGACCCCAGCACCGCCGTAAAAATCGTTGCGAGGAGCGGCAGCGGCAGCGCCTTGACCACCGTGCAGACCGCCAGAATGCCAAAGCATCCCACCGCCACCGACCCGACGATCTTCCAATCGAACACGAGCTCCACCAGCCCTTTCGAGTAGTGGATGCACATCACCATGGAACACAACTCTGCCAACAGCGTCGTAAAGGCCGCCGCGCTCTCCTTGAAGTACGGGATCAGGACAAGGTTCAGGGCGACGTTTAGCGCCGCACTTATAAGCGTTGCCTTCAAGAATTCACTTTCCCGCTTCCACGGGACAAGAACACAGGTATTGTAAAGCCATCCAAACAGACTTGTGATCAATGCAACGCTTAAAATTCGAAGCGGCATCCCTGCATCAAGATAGCTCTCCCCGGAAATAAACAGGATGATCTCTCGGCTCAATACAAAGAGGCCGACTACCGCAGGAAGAACCGTTACGATCATTGCATCGAATATTTTATGAAACAACTGGCCAAAGTTCACCCGATCCTGCATCCCCGCATAGCGGGAAAGCCTTGGCACAGACACCAGAAGGATCGCAGCCAAGACAGATTTCACCATTGTGTATATTCTCGTTGCGACGGCGTAAATTCCAACATGATAATCCGAAGTCAGAATTCCGAGGATCGTCGTATCGGAGTTCACATAGATCGTAATGGCAAAGCTTGAAGCGAAAATCAAAAGGATCGGCTTCAAATGCTTTTTCCAGTCAATTTTCGTCGTCAGCCGAATCGTACAGTATTTTCTGGCCCGAAAAAAGTTCAGAACATTTGCGCCCACTGCCGCAAACACGGTGATTCCTGCGTAAATGCAGTAATCGTCCTGTGTCTTGACAAAGGCAAACATCATCACAATTGACAGGATCTGAAAAATAATGCCGCGGACGGTGATATAAGTATACTCTTCAAAAATTGTAAAGATCCATTCCGTGCCAACCGTCGTGAAAAAGATCTGCAAACTCATAATGAGAAGCAGTTCCGTGTATCCCCGCAGCTTCGCCGAGCAGAGGATCGCCACAGCCAGCGCCAAATAGGAAAGGCCCGTAGACACCATATTGATGGAGAACATCTCCGACGAAAAGGCCGAGAGCTTTTCCCGGTCGTTCACATACTTGGAGCCCTCCCGCACTGCATAAGACGAAATGCCCAGCCCTGCAAACAGCAGAAAATACCCGCACACCGAGTTCGCAAAGTTGACTTTGCCAAGGTTCTCGACCTGCAAAACATTAGAAATATATGGGAATGTGATCAGCGGAAACAGAATTTGCAGAATTGTTTTTAGTCCGCTCATTACCGCATTGATCGTAAGCGATTTCTTCATACCAGATCCTTTTTATTCACCCTGTTTTCGTTTTACCCAAGTGTTCCAGAAAAAATATGAATAGATCGTCTTGAGCAGATAGCAATATCTTTTTTCATAGAGCTGTGCCCGCATCAGCTCCCCTGCCCACTTGTAAAAACCCGCCTTCGCTTGCGGGTATCCTTCCTGCATAAAGGCCGCATCTTTGCTATACTTGACGACCAATTCCCGGCAGGTCTGGGCATATCCCGCTTTTGCAGTTTTCTGCACCAGCGGCTCGTCGGCATATAATTCTACGATTTTCTCCCATGCTGTCATTTCTGTCAACTTGCCGGAAAAATAGCTGCATTGTGTTACCGATTCATCCTGATGGCAGTAAAAATACAATTCACTTTCCTGCGAAGCGATTTTGGACGCGTTTTTGATGCACTGTGCCAAGAAAAACGTATCTTCACCAACTTTCAAATCCTGATCGAACCGAATTTCCTTTACACAGCTTCTCCGGTATACTGCACCACAAGCGACCGTATGCGCCCATTGTGCAAACCAATCATACCGTTTCGTCTCCCATACATGCGTTGTTTCTGTGATTTTGGGTGTAATCCCCATACGATTTTCCCAGATATCCAGCAATTTACAATAAGCGATCTCCGCTCCGGTCTGTTCCAGAAGATTTTTCAGCCGTTCCACAAATTCCAAATGAATAAAATCATCCGGATCCGCAAACGCCAAATAGGTGCCCGTGCTGTGTTCCATGCCCAGATTCCGGGCCGAGGATACGCCTCCGTTTTCCTTCGGGATCACTTTGATCCGGGTATCTCTCTTCGCATATTCTTCGCAGATACTCCGCGAAGCATCGGTCGAGCCATCGTCCACCAAAAGGATCTCCAGCTCCCGATAGGTCTGGTTTACTACGCTGTCCAGACAGCGCTTCAGATATTTTTCCTTGTTGTAGATTGGAATGATCAGGCTGACGGTTTGATTCTTTTCCACGTTTTATTTTGTCCTCTGGTTTTTTATTTCGCTGCGCGGCCGTTTTTCAGCAGAAAAAGCGCGCTGTACAGTCCTCTGCTTTGTTTCAGCAGCCGGTATTTTCTTATGAACCCGCTGTCCAGAAGCCCCTCGGCCTCTGTGCGGAACTCCTGCAGAAATCGCTCCATTTCCGCTTTGCGGCGTTGGTCTTTTCTCAGATACGGGTAGCAGTGCTCTACGATCTTCATCATCGCCGCATCGTTTTCCAACATATCCGGGTACTTTTCACGGACATACTGATACCGCTGACTGCCCATATCCCACTTGTCTTCGTAGAATTTCAGTGTCCGCTTGTGCAGGATGCTGTCGGGCCGCTGGTAATAGAAATAAAGCGGGGCGGGACAATATGCAACACCTTGGCATTTATCAAGAAGTTTATAAGTCGTTCCCTGATCTTCCATCATCCGGCCTAACGGATAACAGACATTTTCAAACAATTCCCGTTTGTACAGTTTATTGACTGCGAAATCCCCTAGCTCCTCTGACTGCAAAATCGAGCGCAATGCCTCTTTTCCCGTCATGTACTGCACTTTCTTTAACGCATCTTCGACCGCCGGAAGCTCTTCCGTCGAGAAAGATTTCAGTGCTACCGCCGATACATCAGCCCCGGCATTCAGCAGATTTCGATAGAGCACCTCGATCATCTGCGGCGCTATGCCGTCGTCGCTGTCCACAAAGCAGAAATAGCGGCCCTTTGCGTGTTCGATTCCACAATTTCGCGCATCGGACAGCCCGCCATTTTTCTTATGAATGACCTGCACCCGTGCATCCTGCCGGGCATAGGCATCACAAAGTTCCCCGCTTCCGTCGGTCGAGCCATCGTTCACCAGAAGAATTTCCAGATCCGAATAGGTCTGGGCAAGGATGCTGTCCACACAGCGGTTTAGGTAATGCTCCACATTGTAGACCGGCACGATCACGCTGATCAACTTATTGTCCATCATGCTTTTTACACTCTCAAATCCCGTGCATTTTTTCGTTCGGCCAGTTCATATACCCAGTAAAACAGGTGCTTGCTGAGCAGCAGCGTCTTCACCTTGATCTTGTCCGCACGCTTTGCCCATGGCTGGCGAATGAGGTCCTGCTGATCCTGCACATAGGCAAGGATTCTCTCCTGCTCCATTGGATAGTTATAGAAGCCTCCATCCATAATTCCTTTCAACAGTTTCAGATAGGTCACAAGCTGAAGATAGGCGGCCTCTTCCCGCAGCTCCGGAAGCTCCTGCGCAATGAAAGCGGTCACATCTGCACTGACCTCCAGCAGCTCAAGATTTTTTCGTTGAATACCACTGTGCATGATCGAGCCGCTGCGCACGCGGTAATAGTATAATGGAATCGGTGCGATCGCAACGGTCCGGCATTGTGCGATCACGCGATAGATCGCTGCATAATCCTCATAGAGCAGTCCAACCGGGAATTTCATCGTCTGCCAGAGGGAACGCCGATACAGCTTGCCCCACGCTTCGTGGCCGATCTTCTGATACAAAAGCATCCGCCGCATCGCTTCCTTCATAGGGATGACCTCCCCCTGAGCACTCTCCTGCGCAAAGGTACAGTGACCGGCAAATGCACTCACCTGCCCGATAGCGGCCTCCGCATTGGATGTTTCGCACAGCGTCTCCAGCGTCTCGACGGCTTTGGGGGCAAGCAGATCGTCACTGTCCACAAAGGCAAGGAACTCGCCGTGAGCCTCCATGAGCCCCATATTCCGGGCATCGGACAAGCCGCCGTTTTCCTTATGGAACACGCGGATGCGCTCATCCTGTGCCGCATATTCCTCGCAGAGTGCACCGCTCTCATCCGTGGATCCGTCATCGACCAGCAAAATTTCCAGATTCGGGTAGGTCTGGTTCTGTACACTCTCGATACAGGCTTTCAGATAGTCCTGTGTATTGTAGACCGGAATGATGACCGAAACCAGCGGCTTTTCTTTGCCCACGTCACAGAGTCTCCTTTCCTTTACCCAATGGAATTTTTACGACCCAATTTTCTTTTTTGTTGTCTGCATCCCGGTACGCCAGATACATGCCCAGCAGCAGGAAAGCCAGCGTATCGCCGCCGCGGAACTGAAGCAGAGAGGCCCCGCAGTAGGTAAACAGCGCCGCCACAAACGGATCCTGCAGCAGCTTCTTCTTTTCCATCCAGAAGAACCGGACGACCAACGCCAGATACGCTGCCCCGCCCAGCCAGCCGCAGTCGATGAGGTTTTGCAGATAAACATTGTGGATATTATCTTCCCCATAGGCGAAGCCCGCCACGCCGGAAAGCGCTTTCATGCAGTTGCCCACACCACAGCCAAAGGGATAGGCCTTGCTTGTTTCAAGCGCGTAGGCCCACATTCGGATACGCCCCGCATTGCCCGCATCTTCCATGCCATGAAGGAAACGATTCAGCGAGCGCAGGACCAGCGACTCCAAAAGGCCGGACCCCCACAGAGCCGCGACCAGTGCAGCGCAGAGCACCAGCACCGTGATCCGCACCTTCCGTTCTTTCAGCCGCTTGAACTGCGGCAGCAAAAGCCAGAGGATCGCCGCAGCGGCGATCAGCATTCCCGCGCGGCTCCCATACAGGAACGAAAGCATCAGGTTCGCGCCCGCATACAGCCACTTCCAGCGGCTCCGGCAGAAGAAAAAAGCCAGCAGTCCCAGCCAGCTCGACTCAATGTTGGAACCTCCGCCGATGATCATTTTCACGCCCCATGGGTGCGCCATTCTCTCCGTCCGGAGATAATCTAAAAATCCCTGATAGCAGATCAAATTTTTGATCAGGATCACGATCATCAGAATGCTTGCCGCGCCGGACACGATGTCCAGCCAATCATCCTTGGAAAGGTCTGCGCCAAAATTTGCGCAGAGAACCACCAGATACAAGCCGAAGATGTAGTTCAGCAGCAGACTATTGACCCCAAACTCGCTCCGATGAAGCAGAGAGACAGCCGCTGCATAGGCCACATACAGCAGGACCGGGCGGTTGACCCTCAGTTCTTTTTTTCTGCACAGAAACGGCAGAAACACAAGCGAAAACACATGAACCCATTTCAGCGAAGCACCGGAACCGATGGAGGCGAGGGTCAGGTTCTGAAAACAGGCCAACAGGAAAAGCGCTGTCAGCAGCCCCTTTTCCCAGCCGTGATCTCTCCGCAGCTTTTCCATTCAACTTCTCCTTTTATCTTGTTTTCCCTCTCCACTGCGTCCGGTCATACACAAAGCGCAGCAGCGGATAGCCTCCATAGGAAAGCAGCGCCGCCAGCCGCGCTTTTTTGCGGGCATTGGGGTCCCGCACCACCGCGCTGCGGCAGCGGACAACTTCCTTCCAGAGCAGTTTACGCTCCGGTTCATGGGCCTTGTCCCGGATCTGGAACAGGATGTTGCAGACCGTGCTGAGGTAGCGGCACTCCGCCGCCTGTTCCAACGGAGGGTGATTCCGCCGGACATTTTCCAGCATCGCGCGGCAGTGTTCCACGCCGTCCAGCTTCTTCGGGTCGAACGCCGCATTCTGGATACTGGCAGCACGCTGAAAATAGTAGTAATCCACATTTCCGATCCATGCGACGCGGGCCGCCCGCTTCAGCACTTCGTACGCGACCGGGATATCCTCGTAAAGCTTTCCGACCGGGTAACGCAGCCCTTCGAACAACTCCTTTTTATAAAGTTTCGTCGGAGTCGAGGTCTCCACGCCGTCCTGATAAAGCATCCGCCTGAGGCACGCTTCCGAGGTCAGGCTCTGGAAATTTTCCAGTTCTGCCGCGGGCTGCGACTGGATGCCCCTGCCCTCAAACACCTCTTCAAAGCAGCTGACGGCGATATCCGCATCGGCTTTTCTGAGCGCTCGATAGAGGTTTTCCACGTAGTAGGGCGATACCCAGTCGTCGCCGTCCACAAAGGCATAGTATTCCCCTTGGGCCACATCCAGCGCCGCATTCCGGGCGTCGGACAGGCCGCCGTTCTTCTTGTGGATCACTGTGATTCGTAGGTCCTGTGCGGCATACCGGTCACATACTTTCCCGCAGCCATCGGTCGAGCCGTCGTCCACCAGAAGAATTTCCAGATCCTGATAGCTCTGGCCCAGCAGACTTTCCACACAGCGGTCCAGATATGCCTTTACATTATAAATGGGAACGATGACGCTGATGAGCGGTTCCATATCGGTTTCTCCTGTTATCTCAAAAGGCTTTGATAAAATACTTCCAGCTTTTTCGCTTCGACCGCAATATTAAAGCCTTTTTCGGTCATTTGCCGTTCCGTATTGCACCGCGTGGTCCGTTCCGCCGTTTCCAGCACTTTTTGTGCCCATTTCCGGGGCGGTTCCGACAAACTGATGAACTGCGTCGATTCCAGCAGTTTCGTTTCCCGTGAAATATCCGTCGAGCAGATCAATGGCAGCGCACAAGCCTGTGCCTCCACGCCCACCACAGGCAGCCCCTCATAACGGGACGGCAGAACGAACGCATCCATCGCCTGATAGTAGCGCTCGATCTTTCTGCGGTTGCCCAAAAAGAAGACCGCGTCCTGCAGCCCCCGGCGGTTCACTTTCCGGCGGATGACACTCTCCATCTCGCCCCGGCCGATCAGCATCAACACCGCCTCCGGCCGCTGGCGATGGATCTCTTCGAACACATCGATCAGGAACTCATGGTTTTTCTGGTAGCAGAAGCGGCCGATGTGGCCGACCACGAATTTGCCTTCCAGTCCCAGTTCCTTGCGCAGGGCTGCCCGCTTCTGGGCGTCGAAGGAGAACTTTTCCAGATCGATGGCATTGTTGAAGACCCGGAACTCCGAATCCCCGTAGAGCCAGCGCCCGGCGGATTCCGAACAGGCACAGAGCTGGGTGGGGTAAATTTTTGCGAACGGGCGGAGCAGATACTTGACGAAATTCTTCTTCGTTTCGCCCTTGCCCGCCACCGAGTGATTGTGCATGATGCGGTTGGGCACCCCGGCGCGCTGTGCTCCCCACAGAGAGAACACGCCCAGCGTATTCATGTGCGAATGGACGATCTGGTATTGATTTTTCCGGAACAGCTCCAGGATCGCCCTTTCGTACTGGACCAGATGGGTATACCGCGGCACCAGATAGACGTGCCCGCCCAGCCGCTCGATCTCCTCCTGCTGGGGCACGGCAGAGCCTTCCAGCGCGAAGAAGTCAAACTGGACTTTGGAGCGGTCGATGTGGCGGTAATAGTTCATCACGACCATCTCGACGCCGCCATAATTCATATCTGTCATCATTTGGGCGACCCGAATCGGCGTACTCTCAGACACGTTTTTCCCTCACATTAAATCAATTCTTTCCGGCCGCAGTCCTCATACCAGTCTCGGAAGCTTTCTTCCAAGGTATAGTGGAAGCGGTAGTCCGTTGCGGCCAGCTTTTTGCCGCAGATATTGGTGGAGACCATCAGCTTTTTCACGCGGGCCGGGTGGATGCCAACCTTTTTTCCGCCGATGGGCCCCAGCACCGCCGCCGCGAACAGCAGCAGCTTGCCGGGGATCAGCGGGACATAGGACTTCATCCCCGTGGCCGACTGCATGGCGGTGCAGATCTCCTCGATGGTATAGGCCGGCTCGAAGGTGCAGTTATAGAGGCCCACGCCGGGGAACGAGTGGTCGATCATCCGATACTTGAAGAAGCGGACCAGTTCCTTGACGTAGATGCAGGCTTTGATGGTGTCCTTCCGCCCGGCATAGAAGAAATAGTGCTTCTTCTGGCCCTTGTACAGGCGGGTCATGTTGCCGTGCTCGCCCTTGCCGTAAACGATGCCGGGGCGGACGATGGTGAGCTCCCGCGCCGGGTCCTTTGCCTGCCAGATCTGGTGGATCTTTTCCGCCACCAGCTTGCTGATGCCGTAGGGCGTATTGGGCATGGGGATCGTTTCCTCGGTCTTCAGCTCCTCCGCCGCACCGTAGGGGGCGATGGAGCTGGTGAACAGGATCTTCCGGATGCCGTACCGTTCCGCAAAGGCGGTCACATGCTCGGCACCGAGGATGTTCGTTTCAAAATAGGCTTCGTCCGGGTGGCCGGGCGTGCGGTGGACCGCCGCAAGGTTAAAGATCACGTCCTCTGCCGTCGGTGTAAAGTCCAGCGTGAGGGGCTGACGGACATCCGCGCGGATATACGCGACCCCTTCGTTTTTCTCCACGATGCCCGGTACGACGCCCTCTTCGCCGGGCATGACAAGATCCAGATCGTAGATCTTATCTCCCGGCCGGACACACTCCTGCCGCAGCAGATGAATCAGGTGGGTCCCGATGAACCCCGACCCGCCAAAAATGATGTAGTTCATTTATTTTGCACCTTTTCCCGCAAACACGACCCATACGGTTTTGAAGAGGATGCGGATGTCCTCCCAAAGGGTCCAGTTGTCTATGTACTGCACATCCAGACGGACCACTTCCTCGAAGTCCTCGATATTGCTCCGGCCGCTGACCTGCCACAGACCGGTGATGCCCGGCTTCATGGAAAGGCGGCGCTTGTGGTGGCTCTCGTACCGGTTGTACTCATCCAGCGTAGGCGGGCGGGTGCCCACAAGGCTCATGGAACCGCGGAGAACATCAAAAAACTGCGGCAGTTCGTCGATGCTGGTCTTTCGGATGAAGCGGCCTACCTTGGTGATGCGGGGATCGTCTTCCATTTTGAACATCAGGCCGTTCATTTCGTTCTGGGCCATCAGCTCCTTCTTCCGCTCCTCGGCGTCCACATACATGCTGCGCAGCTTGTGGATGTAGAACACACGGCCGTTCCGGCCCACGCGGCGCTGCTTAAAAATCAGCGGGCCGGGGCTTTCCAGCTTGAGCGGGATGGCCACGATGGCAATGATGGGGATGCTGATGATGCAGCCCACAAGGCCGCCGAAGATATCCAGCCCGCGCTTCAGGATCTGGTCGTGGAGCTTGAGTTCTCCGGTGCCCATGGTGACCACATTGCCCCCGGCACAGCGGCTCAGCACCCGGCTCATCCGCACGGCGCTGGTCTCGCTGCAGCACGCCTCTTCGATCCGATCCAGAACCGGAAGCCGGAAATGGACCGTCAGGCCCATGCTCTCGATCTCCTCCAGATAAGGCACCAGCGTATTGCTGCTTTCCGTCGGGACATCGATATAGATCTCATCCAGCGCCGCCTGACGGAGCCAGTCCATGAAGGTATCGTAATTGGCCTTGATCGCGACACCCTCGATCTCGCCCGTCACATCCTCGGCCACAGCTTCCAGCACCGCGATGCCGGTAAGCTGCTTCGACCAGTCCTTTCGGAGGTCTTGGATGATGACCGGGGCCTGCTCCCGCGTTGTCACGATGCCGACCAGACTCCGGAACCCCTTGGTGTACTTCGAGCGGGTCAGCAGCTTTTTGAGCAGCACATGGCTGCCGCACATCATAAAAATGTTGACGAGAGGCACTACGATCAGGAAATAGCGCGAATCCAGCATGGTGGCCTTGGTCAGCGCCAAGCACGCCACATCCAGCAGAGCCAGCAGCGTATTGAAACCGACCGCAATCTCCACTTCCCGCGTGCTACTCCGGGTAACGATATTTTCGCTCTGGTCGAAAACGAAAAAGGTCAGAACGTAGGCGATGAACAGCATGACACAGGCTTCCAGCACCAGCCGCGGCTCCCGGAAGTCCGTCATCTTACCGAACAGGCCGTCCATGATCAGCCACGCCACCGCCACACTGGCCGCCAGCGAGACAAAATCGGTCACAAACAGATATCCATATTGCAATTTTTCACGTCTTGCAATCATAAAAATTTCTTGCTCCTTACCGTTGTCCCCTGCGGCGGCCTCGTTTCCGCCCGCTTTGTCCGGGTACTTCCCGGCCCGCGGCACATGGATTTTTACACCAAACCCAGTTTATCCTATCTTTGTAATTTTAACATACTATGGAGTTGCTTTCAATAGATCGTGCCGAATTTTGCCCGTTTCGCCCGGCCGCAATTTACCTGCACAGACAAAAAAGCTCCCCCTCCCACCGGTCACCCGGCAGGAGGGGGAGCAAAAGCCTTTTTTAGAAGGTCAGGAACTCAATCAGCAGTTCTCAGCGAAGTACTTAATGGTACGAACCATCTGAGAGGTGTAGGAGTTCTCGTTGTCGTACCAAGACACGACCTGAACCTGATAGGTGTCGTCGTCGATCTTAGCGACCATGGTCTGGGTAGCGTCGAACAGAGAGCCGTAACGCATACCGATGACATCGGAAGAAACGATCTGATCCTCGTTGTAGCCGAAGGACTCAGAAGCAGCAGCCTTCATTGCAGCGTTGATGGACTCCTTGGTGACGTCCTTGCCCTTGACGACAGCAACCAGAATGGTGGTGGAGCCGGTGGGAACAGGCACACGCTGAGCAGAGCCGATCAGCTTGCCGTTCAGCTCAGGGATGACCAGACCGATGGCCTTAGCAGCACCGGTGGTGTTGGGGACGATGTTCTGTGCGCCAGCACGAGCACGGCGCAGGTCGCCCTTGCGCTGAGGACCATCCAGGATCATCTGGTCGCCGGTGTAAGCATGAACGGTGGTCATGATGCCGGAGACGATGGGGTAGGTCTTGTTCAGGGTGTCGGCCATGGGAGCCAGGCAGTTGGTGGTGCAGGAAGCAGCGGAGATGACCTGATCCTCAGCGGTCAGGGTCTTCTCGTTGACGGAGTAGACGATGGTCTTCAGATCGTTGCCTGCGGGAGCAGAGATAACGACCTTCTTTGCGCCAGCCTGAATGTGAGCCATGCTCTTCTCCTTGCTGGTGTAGAAGCCGGTGCACTCCAGAACGACATCCACGTTCAGCTCGCCCCAAGGAGCATCCTTTGCGTCCTTGACAGCGTAGATCTTGATCTCCTTGCCGTCGACGATGATGGAATCCTCAGTAGCCTCGACGGTGTGCTTGCCTTCGCCGATCTTGCCGCAGAAAGAGCCCTGAGCAGTATCGTACTTCAGCAGGTGAGCCAGCATCTTGGGGCTGGTCAGGTCGTTGATTGCGACGACCTCGTAACCCTCAGCATCAAACATCTGACGGAAAGCCAGACGGCCAATACGACCAAAACCATTGATAGCAACTCTAACAGCCATGTTAATAATACCTCCTAAATGTTCTTACCCTTTTCATCGGATAATCTCACGGTGTTTTTATTGTAGTCCAAAATGCGAAAAGTTTCAAGTGTCTGCCAAAAAATTAACAACTCAATTTCACACTTTTTGGCTTTTGTATGATTTTTCTACCCCTTCTCGGCCGCTTTTCGGCAATTCAACCAAGAGAGTGCTTACTCCCGGCTCTCGAAGGCAGCGGCTGCGGCGATGCGCACCACGGCAAAAACCCCCAGAACGCCCACGCACGCAATGCCGAGGCCGAAGAAGATGGCGGGGAGATTGGTCAGCTTGAACTGGGAAGGCATGGCCAGCGTCAGGGTCTGGGGCAGCTCCCAGCAGAAGGCCAGCATGAAGCTGGCCAGACCGGAGATGCACAAAAGCTTGCCGTCCGACGTTTCAGGCAGCCAGAGCGCCCGCACGAGGCTGGACAAAAAGAGCAGCACCGCCAGCATCTCCCACACCATGACGGTGGGCGAGACGCGGTGCCAGCTGGAGCTGTTCTCCATGAAACGGCTCAGCACGCACCAGTAGAACACCAGCGTGCCCCAGATGCCGGAGGCCATGCTCTTTGCGGGCGGCTGCCAGTCCTTCCGCAGCCAGCTCTTCGCCAGCCGGGCCAGCCACTGGCCACACAGAATTTCCAGTATCGCGCGAACAAACGAGCCTGCGCCAGTCATTCCAACGGCGAAGCGCAAAAATCCTGCGGCAGTAAAGAATGCCCCTGCCATCGCCGTGACGATGCCGGACGGTTTGCAGCGGTTCCGCAGTTCCTGCGGCCCATGGGCCAGCTTTCGGCCAATGCAGATGGCCACCAGCACGCCCACGGCCAGCGCGGCATAGCGCAGCCAGACCGGGCCGACGGCGCACAGGCCGCTTTCCAGATCGGTCCAGAGGCCAAGGTCCAGCGCACGGCCGATGGTCAGCGCAGTTCCTACAACGAACAAAAGTTTGATTCGTGGATTCATCAGCGTTCCTCGATTGGTTTATATTTCTGGCGCACGCCCAGATATTTGTAGGCGGGCCGGATGATACGGTTGGCGAAAACGACCTCCTCGACGCGGTGGGCGCACCAGCCCGGCACACGGGCGATGGCGAACAGCGGGGTGTAGAGATCCTCGGAGATGCCCAGCATGTTGTAGATCAGGCCGCTGAACAGGTCCACATTGGCGCAGACGGGCTTGGTACTGCCCTTTTCCTCGGCGAAGATGCCGGGGGCCAGCCGCTCGATGCTGCACAGCATGTTGTACTCTTCCTCAAAGCCTTTCTCGTAAGCCAGATGGCGGGCACGATTTTTCAGGATGACCTCGCGGGGGTCGCTCATGGTGTAGACCGCGTGGCCCACACCGTAGATCAGGCCGGAGCCGTCGCCCGCCTGTTTGCGGAGGATGCGGCGGAGGTACTCCCGCACCTCGTCGTCATCTTCGGGGTTCTCCACGTGCTTGAGGATGTCCTGCAATTGGCGGTTGACCATCAGGTTCGCGCCGCCGTGCTTGGGGCCCTTCAGCGCGCCGATGGCCGCCGCGATGGCCGAGTAGGTGTCGGTGCCCGACGAGGAGAGCACGCGGGCGGTGAAGGTGGAGCAGTTGCCGCCGCCGTGGTCGGCATGGACCAGCAGACACATATCCAGCAGCTTCGCTTCCTCGTGGGTGAACTTCTGATCCGGGCGGTAGGTGCTGAGGATGTGCTCTGCCGTGCTCTGGCCGGGCTTGGGCAGGTGGAAGAACATGCTCTGCTTATCGTAATAGCGGCGCTTCATCTGGTAGGCGTTCACCATCATGGTGGGCATACTGGCGATGAGGTTGATGCTCTGGTTCAGGATGTTCTCAAGGCTCAGATCCTCGGCGTGCTCGTCGTAGGAATACAGGCCCAGCACGCAGCGCTGCATCTTGTTCATCACGTTGGGCGAGGGGGCGTTCATGGTATCCATGAAGCCGTCGGGCAGGGCCCGGTGCTCGGCCAGCAGCTCGCAGAACTCGTCCAGCTGGCTCTGGGTGGGCAGACTGCCGAACAGCAGCAGCCAGATGACCTCTTCGAAGACGAAGCGGTCGTTGCGGTAGGCCTCCTCCACGATCTCCTCGATGTTGACGCCCCGGTAGATCAGCTTGCCGGGGATGGGGATCACATGCCCCTCCTGATCTTTTTTGTAGCCAACGACATCGCATACATTGGTCAGACCGGCGAGGACGCCGGTGCCATCCGGGTTCCGCAGACCGCGCTTGACCCCCAGCCGCTCGCTGGTCTCCGGGTCGATGTAGTTGTTGGCGAGGTACTCTTCGCACAGGGTCCGCATCATCTGCGGAGCCAGAGTTGCCACCTCTGCGTGCTTATAGTTCATGCGTAGACTCCCCTTTCGATTCTTACTTTATACCTTTCCCTGCCATCCACACTGATGGCATGAGTCTATCATAGCGCTTTTGTGAAACAAATTCAAGAAGAAGATGAAATTTGCGCTTTTTCTCCCGGCGGTTCTGCTACACTGGCCGAAACGAAACTGCCTGTCCGGGAGGGGTCCTGTGATGAAACGCACCTTTTTTCTGCTCTGTGCCGTGCTGCTCGTAGCGGGCAGTCTGCTGCCGCTGGCCGGGTACCGGCTGGCCACTGCCGCGCTGGGCCGGGCGGCCCCGGAGGCTGCGGAAAGCGCCCCGGAACCGGCGGCATCCGGCCCGGCCGCCCTGCCGGAAGCTTCCGTGCCGCCCTCCGATCAGGACAGCGAGAGCTTCCTCATCCGGGACCTGAGCAACGGAGCCGTGGCGGCGGTGCCGCGGCGGGAGTATCTGATCGGGGCAGTGGCGGCGGAGATGCCGATCACGTGGCCGGACGAAGCCCTCAAGGCACAGGCCATTGCTGCCCACAGCTACGCGCTCTACTGCCGGGATCACGCAGCCGACCCCGCTGCCGGGTGGCTGACGGCGGATCCGGCCCGGCGGCAGGGCTACCTGACCGACACGGTCCTGCGCAGCTACTGGGGCACGGCCTACGAAGAGAATCACGCCCGGCTGGCGGCGCTGGTGGACGCGGTGGAGACGCAGGTGCTGTACTATGACAACGCCCCCGCCGGAACCAGCTATTTTGCCATCTCCAACGGGCAGACGGAAGCCAGCGAAAACGTCTGGGGCAGCGCCGTCCCCTACCTCGTCCCCGTGGACAGCAGCACCGACCGGGAGGCCGATCATTTTACGTACACGGTCCAGTTTTCCACCGCCCAGACCGAAGAGCTGTTGAAAGGGCTGGGCCTCGCCCCGGACCTTTCCGCACCGGAAGGCTGGTTCGGGGTGGCCGCGCTGACCCCCTCCGGCTATGTGGCTTCCCTGCCGGTCTGCGGGCAGACCATCACCGGCCCGGCCCTGCGCAAGGCGCTGGGGCTGCGGAGCGCCTGTTTCACGGTACAGTACCAGAACGGGACGTTTTTCTTCACCACCATGGGCTACGGCCACGGGGTCGGGCTGAGCCAGTGGGGTGCCAAGGCGCTGGCCGAGCAGGGGCAGACCGCCGCGCAGATCCTCGCCCACTACTTCCCCGGAACGGAACTGCGCCAGTAAACAGCAAAGCAGCCGGACATTTCTGCCCGGCTGCTTTGCCGATTGAAAGGACGTTTTTAAGAAAGATCACTGAAACATGCCGTCCAGCCAGCTCCAAATGTCGCTGGCGGTATCGGAGGAAGCCGTCTCCTCCGTGGGTGCGGCTTCGGCAACTGCTTCCGTCTCCTCAGCGGCCACAGCGGCTTCCAGCTCTTCCAAGCCGGTGCCGTCATCGTTGGCGTCGGAGGTGATGTACCAGTAGCAGGACGCGCCGGAGATGGAGATGCTGGCACTGGACAGGGGCACACGCCCCGCAGAAACGCCGTTGGCCGGATCGGAGCAGTAGAACACCCCGTCGGTGTAATCGGTCAGGAGCACCGCGTGGGGCTGGCGGCGATCATAAAGAACGATGCCTTCCGGGTGCTCGGCGAGGATCTGGATGAGGGCCTCGGTCTTGGCGGCCTTGCCGGAAGGAAGGGTGGCGTAGCCAACGTGCATCGCATTGTATGTAAAACTGTGGGACAGACCGCCGGACCATGCCGTGCTCTTGATGCTGTTCTCGGTCACATCGACCCAGCCGTCCAGCCCATCGAAGTAAGCGCGGCGGCGGAGCATCATGGCGGCGGAGGCCAGTGTGCAGGTGCCGCCCCGGCTCTGCTTGAAGTAGAACCCGACGTCCACGTTCAAGTCCACGGCCAGCGCGGCGGGCAGCAGCGTCAACATCAATGCCAGCGTCATCATCAGTGCCGACAGTTTTTTCCATGCGTGGTGCGGTGCAGTTTCCACCTTTTCCATCTCCCTTGAATTTAGTCGTCATTCACTGGTGTAAAGTATACCAGCCTGTTACACTTTTGTAAACACTTCCTTCGCATTTTTCTCAATATTCACACGTTTTGGTCACAATTCAGAAGCACCTTGCACAAAAGGCAACGGTGGGCTTTGTGGGGTTTGGACAAAGGCCCTGCGCCGCCGTGAGCGGCCTTGCCCTCTCCGTCATAGCTTCGCGATGCCACCTCTCCCAAAGTGAGAGGTTTTGGATGTACCGGAAGGTTTGCCTTCTCGAAAAAGCTCCCACTTTGGGGGAGCTGGCGCGAAGCGCCTGAGAGGGCGAGGATGCTGCCGGGGAGACTTCGCCCCGGTTTAGCTGGCGCTTACGATGGGGCAGACTTCCGAAAGCCTCACTCTAAACTGACGCGGTGCGTTCTTGTCAGCGGCCTTGCCCTCTCCGTCATCGCTTCGCGATGCCACCTCTCCCAAAGTGAGAGGCCTTGGCAGTCCGCAAAGTTTGCAGTTCAGCACTTTACGCCCTGCTGCCGCAAAAAGAGCCGTCAGGCGCTGCGCGGAGACTTTCCGCCTTTGCCAAGGGCTCCCCCTTTGGGGGAGCTGGCAAAGCCGTCAGGCTTTGACTGAGAGGGCGAGCCCGGCGGCGGGAACGCTGCGCCTTTGTTTAGCACTGCGCAAGATAAGGCAAAAGCGAGCCCGCTTCCGGGGAGACTTCGCCCCGGTTTAACTGGTGCTTCCGCTCGGACGAGGCCGCCCCGACTCGCCTATTCCCTTTCTCCTGCAAATATGGTATACTTGCCCCGAAATCGAAACTTTGCAGGAGCGCATTTATGAAAGCAACCATCGTCATCCCCAACATCAACGGCAAGGGCTGGCTGAAGGACTCCATCGAGTCCGTCTATGCCCAGACCGAGCAGGACTTCCAGCTCATCGTGGTGGACAACGGCTCCACCGACGAAAGTCTGGAACAGGCCCGCAGCTATTGCAGCCGCCCCAACTTCACGCTGATCGAAAACGGGCGGAACACCGGGTTTTCCCACGCGGTCAATCAGGGCATTGCACGGGCAGAGAGCGAATTCGTGGTGCTGTTCAACAACGACGCCTTCGCCGAGCCGGAGTGGCTGGCCGAGCTGATCCGGGCCGCCGAGAGCGACCCCAAGATCTTTGCGGTGCAGAGCCTGATGATCCGCCACTTTGACCGGGAGCTGGCCGACGATGCGGGCGATTATGTGACATGGATGGGCTTTGCCTGCAAGACCGGCGACGGCCGCCGGGCCAGCCGCTATACCAAGCAGAAGCGGATCTTCTCGGCGTGCGGCGGCGCGGCGCTCTACCGCAAGCGCATTCTGGACGAGATCGGCGGCTTCGACGAGAACTTCTTCGCCTACTTCGAGGATGTGGACCTGAGCTGGCGGGCCAACAATGCGGGCTACAAAAACATCCTCTGCCCCACCGCCAAGTGCTACCACATCTGCGGAGCCAGCACCGGTGCGGTCAAGTACAACGCCTTCAAGAGCCAGCAGAGCGGCCGCAACAGCATCCTGCTCCCCCTCAAGAACGAGCCGCTGCTGATGCTGCTCGTCAACTTTCTCCCGCTGGCGCTGGGCTATCTGCTCAAGTATTACAAGTTCCACAAGCAGGGCTTCGGCGACGCATGGGACAAGGGGATGCACGAAGCCTTCCACCTGCTCCGCTCCGGCAAGCTCGGCAAGCGCCCCTTCCGGCTGAAGGACCTGCCCCACTACCTGCTCATGGAGGTGTGGATGATCTGGAACATGATCCCCTATTTGTGGTATCGGCTGGTGGTGGTGCGGTTTGATCTGAAATGATCTCTCATAAAGCAGAACCACCCCGGTTCCGGGCGCTGCAAGCGCCTTGGAGCCGGGGTGGTGTTTTGTTTCTGCGGTTTGCCTTACGCGGCGGTGCTCTCCGCAGCGGCCTCGCCGGAGGCAGCCGTGCTCTCCGCAGCGGTGCTGTCGGCAGCGGGAGCGCCCTCCGCCGGGGTGCTGTCTGCGGACGCAGCGGGGGCGGCCTCCTCGGAAGAAACGGCGCTGCCGGCGGAGTCACCGGCGGCGGCGAGGATGGCGTCCTGCACCTCGCTCTCGGCCATGGGGGCCGGCTCGGAGGCGGCTGCGGCGGTGGATTCGGGCTTGGTCTCGCTGTCGGTCAGGCCGGTGAGGTACCAGCTGCCGTTCTGGCGGCGGAACAGGTAATCCATATACTTGGTGGGCGTGTCGGACAAGGTGTTCAGGATGCTGTCGTCGGTGCTCTGGGTGGGGATGTAGCCCACGGTGACGTGGAGCAGGCCGTCCTTCTTGAACAGCTTGGTCACGGTGGCGCTGTAGCTGCCCACACTGCCGGTGACGGGGATCTTGTAGCACTGGGTCGTCTCGTCGAACTCGATGGTCATATCCTCCATCTCGAAGGTCTTATGGTTCATCTTGAAGCTGGGGCCCACGAGCTTGGCAAGGTAGGCGTCCACATCCACCGAGGGGAGCAGGAGCTGCTCGGTGTCGGGGTCGGTGTTGTAGTTGTCGAAATTGCCCTGCGTCTCCTGAATGCTGTACACGCAGCCCCAGACCGCCGCTTCGCGGAGGGTCAGGTCGTCGATGTTCTCAATGCCGTCGAAGGGCACGGGGTCGAACAGGACAAGGCCTTCCAGCTCATCCTCGTATTCCTGCCGCTGCTGGGTATCGTCAAACAGCTTTGCCACGGTGCGCACACCCGCACGCACCACGGTGACCGCGCCCACCAGCACCAGCACTGCCACCAACAGGCCAAGGGCCTGACGGGCACGGCGGCGGTGGAGCCGGGCGTGTTCTTCCGGGGTCATATAGGTTTTCATCTTGATTTTCGTCTCCTAAATTGGACTGTAGTCGGTCATACCGGGTCTTAGTATACCACGTTTTGCCCCGAAGTGCAAAATCCGGGGCGTGGATTTTTTGTGAAAGCGCGGTTTATTCCCACGTTTTCCAGACATCCGGCTGATAGCCCACGGTGGCTTTGCGGCCGTTGCGGACGATGGGCGTCTTGAAGAGCTGCTGGTTCTCGAAGAGCTTATCCTCCTTCTGCCAGTCCACGAGGGCGTCCAGCAGGGCGAGGGTCTGCTTATCCTTGGCCGCCGGATTCACCAGCTGCTCCCAGCCGCCCAGCGCGCGGGCGACGTTCTCGAACTCGCCGCGGCTCATCTCCTTTTCCTTCAGGTCGATCATCTGGAACCGGATGCCCCGCTCCTTGAAGTAGCGCTGGGCCTTTTTGGTATCGAAGCACTTGCTCGTGCCGAAGATCTGGATGTTCATGCGTTTGTCCTCCCAAAAGTCTCTTTTCATTGTATCATACTCCGGCCCGGTTGCATAGGGATATTTCACGGCCCCGCCGGGCAGACTAGCGGCAGACTGAAGTTTGGAGGTATGTTTTATGAAAGCATTCGTTGACCCTGACCTGTGCATCGGCTGCACCCAGTGTGCCGGTATCTGCCCGGAGGTGTTCTCCATGGAGGGCACGCTGGCCGTGGCCCAGCCCGGCGAACTTTCCGGCGAACTGGTCCCCGCCGCCATCGACGCGGCACAGAATTGCCCCGTCTCGGCAATTGCAATTTCGGAGTAAGCAGACTCCCCCAGTCACGGCTGCGCCGCGCCAGCCCCCTCTGGGAGGGGGCCAAAAGCCTCCCTCTTAGAGGGAGGTGGCATCGCGAAGCGATGACGGAGGGAGTCATCCCCCTGAAAATTTTCAAATATCCCTCCGATCCCTGCGATTTTGTGCTATACTATAAGGTGTGAAATTATGGATCGGAGGAAAATCGCCCATGCGTTTACTGGTCATTGACGGCAACAGCATCGCCAACCGCGCCTTTTTCGGCATCAAGCTGCTGACCACCAAGGACGGCCGCTATACCAACGCCATTTTCGGCTTTCTGAATATTCTGAACTCCCTGCTCAAGGAGTGCTCCCCGGACGAGGTCGCCGTGGCGTTCGACCTCAAAGCCCCCACCTTCCGCCACAAGATGTACGACGGCTACAAGGCCACCCGCCACGGCATGCCCGACGAGCTGGCCCAGCAGATGCCGGTGCTGAAGGAGCTCCTGACCGACCTCGGCTACCGGCAGGTCACCGCCGAAGGCTGGGAGGCCGACGACATCCTCGGCACGCTGGCCGCCGCCTGTGACGCCCGGAAGGACGACTGCTTCCTTGCCACGGGAGACCGCGACAGCCTGCAGCTGGTAAGCGAGACCACCACCGTGCTGCTGGCTACCACGGCGCTGGGCCGCAGCAAGACCGTGGCCATGGATGTGGCCGCCATCGAGGAAAAGTACGGCATCCAGCCCAAGCAGCTCATCGAGGTGAAGAGCCTGATGGGCGATGCGTCCGACAACATCCCCGGCGTGCGGGGCATCGGCGAAAAGACCGCCCTCGCCCTTGTGCAGAAGTTCGGCACGCTGGAAAACGTCTACGCCAACCTCGACGACAAGACCATCAAGCCCAAGCAGCGGGAACACCTGCTGGAGTGCCGGGCCGATGCGGAACTGAGCCATGTGCTGGGCACCATCCGCACCGATGCGCCCATCGACACCGCCGAGGGGGCTTACAAGGTCGGCGAAGGGAACAAGGGTGCCGCCGTGCGGCTGATGCAGGAGCTGGAGCTCCACACCCTCATCCCCCGGTTCGGGCTGGACGGCGTAGCCCCGGAGGCCGCGCCCGAAGAGGTTCCCACGCTGGAGGGCACCGTCTCCCAGCTGCCCGAAACCCCCGCCGGGCATTATCTGGTGGCCGCCCGCCCCGCCGTCATGGGCCGCGCGGGCGTGAAAAATGTGGTTTTGCAGCCGGAAGCGTGGTACGCCGTGCAGGGCAGCACCGTCTACCCCCTGAGCAGCGGCGAGCTGGTGCAGCTTCTGGACGACCCCGGCGTGACGCTGGACGTCTTCGACTCCGCTCCCCTCTACGCGCTGGCCATGGCCCACGGCGGCTGGGGCAGCAGCATCGTCTGGGACGGCAAGCTGGCCGCCTACCTGCTGGACGCCTCGGCCTCGAAGTATCAGGTCACCGAGCTGCTGACCAGCTACCGCGCCAAGGCCGCCTTCACCTGTGAGGCGTGGCCCGACGCAGGGGGCCTTGCCGACCTGTTCGCCAAGATGAAGGCCGAGATCACCGCGCTGGGCGAGGACAAGCTCTACAACGAGATCGAATTCCCGCTGGCACAGGTGCTGGCCGACATGACCCGCACCGGCATCCTTGTGGACCGGCAGGGCGTCGAGGAGTTCGGGCTGCGGATGCGCACCGAGCTTTCGCAGGTGCTGGCCCGCATCCAGATGGAGACCGGCAGCACCAGCTTCAACCCCAACAGCCCCAAGCAGCTGGGCGAAATGCTCTTCGACACCATGGGCCTCCCCCACGGCAAAAAGACCCAGCGCGGCTGGTCCACCGACGCAGAAACGCTGGAAGCCCTGCGGGACTACCCGCTGGTGGAGGACATTTTGCAGTACCGCGCCTACCAAAAGCTGAATTCCACCTATGTGGAAGGGCTTTTGAAGGTCATGGGCGAGGACGACCGGGTCCACACCCGGTTCAACCAGACCGAGGCGCGGACGGGCCGCCTTTCCTCCGACAACCCCAACCTGCAGAACATCCCCATCCGCACCGAGCTGGGCAGCCAGCTCCGGGCCTATTTCATCGCCAAGCCCGGCTGGGTGCTGGTGGACGCCGACTACAGCCAGATCGAGCTGCGCATCCTCGCCCATGTCACCGGCGACGAACACATGCGGCACGCCTTCCTCTCCGGCGAGGACATCCACCGCTCCACGGCGGCCCGGATCTACAATCTGCCGCCGGATCAGGTCTCGCCCCGCCTCCGCTCCTCGGCCAAGGCCATCAACTTCGGCATCATGTACGGCAAGGGGGCCTACAGCCTTTCCAAGGACATCGGCGTGTCGGTGAAAGAGGCCGACGCCTTCCTCAAGAGCTATCTGGCCGCTTTTCCCAAGGTGAGCGGCTATATGGACAAGACCATCGCCGACGCGCGGGCGTGCGGCTACGTTTCCACCCTGTTCGGACGCCGCCGCGCCCTGCCGGAGCTGACCAGCACCAACCACAACATCCGGGCCAGCGGCGAGCGGATGGCCCGCAACACCCCCATCCAAGGCACCGCAGCGGATGTCATCAAGCTGGCCATGGTGCGGGTCTGGCGGCGGCTGCGGGACGAAAAAATGGAGAGTCGTCTCATCCTGACCGTCCACGATGAGCTGATCGTGGAGGCACCGGAAGCGGAGGCCGAAAAGGCCGCCGCCATCCTGCGGGAAGAGATGGAAGGCTGTGTGCAGTACGCCGTGCCCCTGAGCACCGACGTCCACATCGGCAAAAACTGGCTGGAGGCCCACTGAATCATGATCGTATTAGGAATCGAATCCACCTGCGACGAGACCGCCGCAGCCCTTGTGGAGGACGGACGGAAGCTGCTGAGCAACGTCATCTCCACCAGCGTGAAGGAACAGGCGCTGTACGGCGGCGTCGTGCCGGAGATCGCCAGCCGCCGCCACTGCGAGTTCATCAGCGCCACCGTGAAAAAGGCCCTGCTGGACGCGGGCAAGACCATGGACGACGTGGATGCCGTGGCCGTGACCTTTGCGCCCGGCCTCATCGGGGCCGTTCTGGTGGGGGTGAACTTCGCCAAGGGGCTGGCCTATTCGGCCGGCAAGCCGCTGGTGCCCGTGCACCATCTGCGGGGCCACATCGCCGCCCTCTACCTGACCCACCCGGAGCTGAAGCCGCCCTTCCTCTGCCTTGTGGCCTCCGGCGGCCACAGTCACATCGTGGAAGTGCAGGACTACACCCACTACCACATCCTCGGCCACACCGTCGATGATGCGGCGGGCGAGGCCTTTGACAAGGTGGCCCGGACGCTGGGCCTCCCCTACCCCGGCGGGCCCAGCGTGGCCAACGCCGCCAAGACCGGCGACCCCAAGGCCTACCGTCTGCCGGTGCCCCACGTAGAGGGCAAGTACAACGTCAGCTTCTCCGGCCTGAAGACCGCCGTGCTGAACGAAGTGAATCAGGCCCAGATGAAGGGCACGGAAGTCAACGTGCCCGACCTTGCGGCCAGCTTCCAAGAGCGGATCGCGGGCATCCTTGCCGAAAAGCTGCTCCTCGCCGCCGCCGACACCGGGGCCAAGCAGGTCTGCCTTGCGGGCGGCGTAGCCGCCAACGGCCGTCTGCGCCAGCTGGTCAACGATGGGGCCCAGAAGCTTGGGGCCAAGGTCTACTTACCGGAGCTGAAGTTCTGCGGCGACAACGGCGCCATGATCGCAGCCCAAGGCTACTACCAGTACATCGCCGGCCACACCGCCGGGCTGGAGCTGAACGGTCTGCCCACCCTGCCCATCGACTACGAATAAGAAAAAGAGCAAGAGGTCTGCGCCACCCGCAGACCTCTTGCTTTTTCCTGTTCCACTTTCCTATTTGAAATAGAACCGGACCTCGCCGATCTTCTTTTTCCGCAGCAGGAAGGCCGCCGGGATGAGGTAGACCAGCACCGACGAGAGCATCGTGATGTCGTAGCCGCTGACGCTTTCGGCCACCGTCTCGGTGCCGTAGAGCCCGCCCATCAGCATGGACAGAACGTCCATCCCGCCGTGGAGGAAGACCGTGACCCAGAGGTTGCCGGTGCGGAAATAGATGGCCCCATACAGCACGCCCAGCGACGTGGCGAAGACGCACTGCATCAGCACCCCCAGCGGGGCGCTGGTGAACAGGTTGGTCAGGTGGGCGCAGCCGAACAGCACGCCGGACAGCAGACACGCCTTCCAGATGCCGCCCCGGCTGGTGCCGAAGTGCTCCAGCAGCGTTTCCGCCACCACGCCCCGAAACAGAAACTCCTCCGCGACGCCCACCAGCAGCATGTTGGCGAAAAAGCACAGGATGCGCCACAGGGGCAGCAGGGTGCCATCCGCCGGGAGGCCGAACAAGAGCTTGGCGTACAGGTTATAGGCCAGCAGCGCCGCCGGGTACATACCCACCAGCAGCCCATTGAAAAAGCCGCAGCCCCGCCGCGTCAGCAATTGCCCCTTGCCCGTGCGCCGCAGCAGCACCACCGCCACGCCGATGCCCACCAGCTCCTGAATGCAGCCCAGCAGGTAATCATCCGCATAGGCAAAGTCAAAGCGGAACAGGAGCAGGGCGATCACCACAAGATACGATGAAACGAACAAGCTCCCCAGAAACACCGCCTCCGCCCCGATACAATAGAGGAGCGGATGGTTCTTGCGCAGACGTTTGAGCATGGCGATTTCCTCCGTTGCTGAAATGTTGCTTTTATTGTACCATATTGAGAGGAATTGTTCAAATAAAACGATGCAGCGCCGGCTCGGAGCGCAGGAAAAAAACTTCGAAAAAAGTGTTGACAAGAGGGGTGTTTGATAGTATAATATCCCTTGTCAGCGGCGCTTACCGCTCCTGACAAAACCGAATATTGGGGATTTGCATAGTGGTAGTGCGGTAGACTCTGACTCTACTTGTGGGAGTTCGATTCTCTCATCCCCAACCAGACCGCAGCCGAAAAGCTGCGGTATTTTCGGGGCATAGCGCAGTTGGTAGCGCGCTTCGTTCGGGACGAAGAGGCCGTGGGTTCAAATCCCGCTGCTCCGACCAAAAGGGCACGTTGATCCGTGGAGGATCGACGTGCTTTTTTCTTTTTCCGCTGCCATCCTGCCGCGTTTTCGCCTGTTCATGGGTTGAGCTTTTTTGGTGGGCGCGGGTGGATTGCGCGAGCCGCGCTTATGATAAGGAGCCCGGGTTGCGGCTCCCAGCGTCTGCTTCTCTGCCGCTCGCATCCTGCTGGCCGCGGCCCCAGCCTCGCCTCCCTGTTTCCGCCACAGGCGGCGGTCGGCTCCGCTGCTGTTCGAATCCACCCTTGAGAGTGAAACTCAAGACTCTATGTAAAACAAAAATCCAGCGTAATTACTACGCTGGATTTTTTGGTGGGCGCGGGTGGATGTCGCAAGCCGCGCTGCTAAAAACAGCCCACCGGGCTGTTTTTGCGCTGTCTTCTGCGACAGCGCCGCAGCTGTTCGAATCCACCCTCGTGAGTGTGACTCAAGATTCCATGTAAAACAAAAATCCAGCGTAATTACTACGCTGGATTTTTTGGTGGGCGCGGGTGGATTCGAACCACCGAAGCTGAAAAGCAGCAGATTTACAGTCTGTCCCCATTGGCCACTCGGGAACACGCCCAGATTCATTTTTTACGCGGCCATCGCTGACCGCCTGTATATCTTACCATCGAATCTGAAATTTGTCAACCATTTTTTGCAAAAAAATCTTGACATCTTTTGTCAGCCGGTGTATACTACAACCAATGATTGTGGTTCAGACGCACAAATTAAAACAGAAAGGAGACTATTCTTTATGACGACTGACCGCGAAGCATTTCTCGCATCGTTCAAGGAGTATCTTGCCACCACCCCGGCTGTGGAACTGCTGAACGACTACACCTATTTGTTGATATACATCAATCACGACCCCTACGATGAGCAGGAACGGTACCAGTACCTTGTGGATGCCGTTTCTACCGTAGGCACGAAGTTTTCTCAGGTCGACACATGGCGTGCCGGGTGCGCCAAGCGCCAGCGTGAGGACGACAACGCCTTTTGGGAATCCGCAATGGCATGGCACGACCACCACTACGCCAAGGCCCCGGAGCCGTACTGCCTGAGCGATGTGCCCTGCGAGGAGACCGAATGGCTGGTGCCGGATGTCCTGCCGCGGGGCGAGATCTCCCTGCTGGGTGCCGACGGCGGCACCGGCAAGGGCATCTGGCAAGCCCAGCTCATCGCCTACGTCACCGCCGGGCAGACCAGCGGCTTCTTCCCCGAACCGCCCGCCCAGACCGGCCGGGTGCTCATCCTTGCGGGCGAGGACGACCCCGGCAAGGTGCTCAAGGGCCGCATCGCCGCCGCCGGAGCCGACATGTCCAAGGTGATGGTCGTCAGTGCCGACGACTACTACCTGCGCACCGGCCACCAGCTCTGCATCGGAGACGACGACATCACCACCTTTGTGGCGAAGATCAACCCCATCCTGTTGATCTTAGACCCGCTGCAAAGCTTTCTGCCCCCCGACGTGGAGATGGCCAGCCGCAACCAGATGCGCGGCGCCGTGCTGCCCCTGAAGAGCCTGAGCACCAAGTACCACCTCGCCACCCTCATCTCCATGCACACCAACAAGCGGCCGGGCGTTTCGGGCCGTGGCCGCCTCGCCGACAGCTCGGACCTGTGGGACATCGCCCGCAGCGTGCTGATGATGGGCCGCTGCAAGAACAGCACCGAGGGCCAGATCTACCTCAGCCACGAGAAGAGCAGCTACTCCAAGCCCGCCCAGACCGTGCTGATGCACATCGAGGACGTGACCGTGGACGGTGTGCCCACCGCGCGGGCCATCTTCGACGGCTCCACCGACAAGAAGGACGCCGACTTCATGGAGGAGCGCCGCCTCCGCCTTGCCCAGACCAAGGACGACACCACCGCCGCCATCCTCAATGCGCTGGCCGAGAGCCGCCTTGGCAGCATGGCCAGCAGCGAGCTGCGCGCCGCCGTCACCAAGGAGGTCGGGTGCAGCGAGAAGACCTACAACCGCGCCTACGCGGAGCTGGTAAAGAGCGGCCGCATCACGAAGAAGGCGATCCGGGAGAGGGACGGCTGCAACCGGTGGTACTCCTTCTCCGACTGGAGTAAATCCGATGACCAACTTAAAAAATAACTACGTTCTTATGTTTTAATTTGAATGTTGGTCTGGTTGACCAACTTCGGTTGCTGGCCAAGTTCGAACTTGGTCAACCCCCTGTTGAACCCGGCCATGCTGGCCAAGTTCGATTTATGGCGATGCTTCGCTATTATTTCCGATGTTGGCCACCAAACCAGCTTGCAGTAGAGATGCAAAAGGCCCCAGAGCGGTAAAGCTCTGGGGCCTTTTTTTCGTGGAGCTAGTGACAGGAGTTGAACCTGCAACCCACTGATTACAAATTGGCTTTTAAGTGGTTTGCAGGATGTTCGATTGCACGATATTATATAGATTCTACGTTGATTTTTATACCATGTGTTTCAGTGTGTGCTTGTCTATTCTTTGTGGGATTCCCACAAAATTCCCACATTCTAGCGGTACGATAAGCAGGGCATAAGAGCCAGCAAGGACAGCGCATCGAAGATGGAGCCACCGTTCACACGATGAGGAGAGCCAGACACACCCCGTCATAGAATGAGCGCACAGACGGTGGAGAGCAGCGGAGAGCAACGGAAAGCCGTAGAGGGCACACCCCTGCCCGGCGGGGTATATGGGCTTGACCCCCACCCCATGCGGTCATAGCCGAGAGTACCCCGCCCAAACAAAAAGGCGAAATTTTCCGGGCAAAATAAAAAGGGCAGTCCACAGACCTGCACGGTCACTTGTGGGCTGTCCTTTGCTTTTATGCGTGATACTTTATCGGTTCATCGGTCTGGTTCTGTTCTTTCAGCCGTCCGAAGATGTTTTCTAGATCGCTTGCCGCCTTTGCATCAGCGGATTCTATCGCATCAACGTAAATATTAAGAGTTGTTCCGATTTGGCTGTGTCCCAGTCGGTGCGACACTTCTGGAATGGGAGTATGCCCAGCTATCAGCAGCGTGGCGCAAGTGTGACGCAGCGAGTGGAAATGCACAGAGGGCAGACCGTTAGCTTTCACAAAGTCGGAGAATTGCGTGGTAAATGTGTGAGGGTCAATCGGTTCGCCGTTCCAGCGTGTGAAAACCATGTCATTTCGCACAGTTTTTCCGTTCTCAATTTGTACAGTCTGCGCCCACTGGTCTCCCATTTGGAACCGCTGCGCTTTTTGGACACGCTGCCACTCCTGCAATAGCTGGATTGCATCGGGACCGATTCGGATATAGCGATGGCTTTTCTTTGTTTTGGGCGTGGTAAAGGTTGCACCCTGTCCGGGAATGACCTGCAAATTGCGGTTGATAGCGACAATGCCACTGTCAAAATCCACGTCACTCCACCGCAAACCAGCCAGCTCCGCACGTCTGCACCCTGTCAGCAAGGCAAGCTGTACAACGGTCGAGAGCATGGGCGGCGCATCTTCCAGAGCTTTCAAGAGCCTTGCCGCTTCATCTTCGGTTAGGGTCTGCACCTCTGCTGGCTTTGTCTTTGGCTTCTCTACACGGTCGCAGGGGTTTGCAGGGATGATTCCCCAAAAAACAGCCCGTTGAAATGCAGAGGACAGCAGCCGTGCATAGTGTGCCTGTGTAGAGCCGCCCAGCTTGCCGTCATTCTTCTTGTGTACGTTGAAAGCCTTTGAAAACGGAATCCCTGCCGCTTCTGCCACAGCAAGAGCCGTTCTCCTGCTGACCGCAGAGCCACCGCACAGGCTTGCAACCGTGCGTTCGGAAACACCTGACCGCTTTATCACATCCTGCCGCTTGCCCTTTGGAAGCGCATCCAGAAGAGCCTTTGCAGCCGTGTAACTGCTATCCTGCCGCACGTTGGATTCTGCAAGATTCGCATAGAATTTTGTGATGTGCAGCGGAGTGATGTTTTTCACTTTGATGTGTCCTAGTCCGGCTTTGATTCGTGGAATCAATAGCTGATAGTCGTACAGTGTGCGAGGTTTCAGATTTTGCTCACCATATTCCGTCATGAATTTATCCAGCAGCTCCGCAACGGTCATATTGGACAGAAGCAGCTTGCCGCCTTTGGCTTCATCTTCAAATTTGGACGCTTCATCGTCAATCCACTTCTTCAATTTCTTTTCGGTCAAGCCCGGCGGAGGGGTCACTGTTTTGGTGACGCGCACTTTCTTGCCGTTCAGTTCGCCAGTGCAGACACGGAGAGTGTAAGTCGTTGTGCCGTCCTTTTTCGTCCGCTTCTGAATTTCAGCCATACTATCACTCTTTCTTATACTCTGGAATCATTGATAGTTCTTCGGCATGATGCAATACTGCTTCACGTCCTTTGTCGTTCATACTCCTCAGCAGCTTAATAAGTTTATCAACCAACTCGTAGGCTTCTTCTTCAATATCATAGTCGTCGCCGAAAAAGAAAAGGTCCATGCACGAATTTTTTAGAATTGATTGGTACGGCAAATTATATTTTTCCGCAAGTTCCTCTGATTTCTTCAGAAGGAATCTTTTTTCGGCTCTTAGATCAGCTCTAATGTCTTTTTCCTCTTCTGGTGATTTTGGTCTGTTTCGTGCCGCTTCTCTTAGTTCACCAGCTGCAATTTCCATGCAATCATCATACAGCAATGGTGGATTTTCATTTATTAAATTCTGCCAGGGAACCTCAAGCGCATCAGCTATCTTCTTAATATTGTCGATTTTGGGCTTTCTCTTTCCTGTTTCCCAAAACTGAAGTGTTTGATAGCGGACGTTGATTTTATCGGCAAGCTCTTTTTGCGTCATTACTCGTAGTGTCCTGTAATAGCGAATCCACTTGCCTATTACATTCTCATTTTCATTTTTATCCACTACGGCACCCCCTTTTTGATTGAGTATACCACACACTCACCCAAAAGTACATACAAAAATTGGTGTTTTCTCATTGACACTTGCTTTTGTTGGTGTTATACTATATTTAGTACCAACAAAAGGAGGTGTTGTAATGCGGATTGACCGTATCAAACTGATTGCAGAGATGGCACGGCAAGACATTAAGGCGCAGGAGCTTGCAGATAAAGCAACGCTTTCTCGTGCCACGATAGTTGCCCTTCGTTGTGGCAAGTCCTGCAATGAGAATTCTGTTCGCCGGGTCGCTCAGGCTTTGGGCGTTCCCATCGAAAACCTGTTGTCGTGAAAGGAGTAGTACATGGACAACACAGTTCAATTTCCCCACATGGCACTCACAAAGGACGCTGCCAAGCAGTTCTGCATCCCTGCATCCTACCTTCGTAGGCTGTGCAGAGAGGGCAAGGTTCGCTTTGTGATGATCTCTAGAAACAAGTGGCTCATCAATCTGGATTCGCTTGCAGCGTACTTCAATGAGGGTGACCGCCCGGCGGAACAGCCGGAAGTGGTCGCAGGCATCCGCCGGGTGGCTCCATGAGGTGCCACGTCACACCGTCCGAATATCCATCCATGCGCCGTCCCGGCACTGTATTGCCGGACACGCACAAGTGTTTCGTTGATGGGCTGTTGTTTGCCCCTGCTGTGAGCCACGAACAGAAGGGAGCGAACAATGTTTCATCTTATTGGCGAGTATTATCTGACCGCAGACCCGAATTGTTACATCATCGGAAAACCGTTGGAAAGGCGTGGGAAGGGCATCGAAATGAAGTCCGCAAGGTATTTCACCACCCTGCCCGCCGCCGTCAGCGCAGCCGTTAATCTGGCTCTGCGTGACAAAATCCAGACCGAACGCATCCAGTCTTTGCAGGAAGCTGTGGACGAAATGCAGCGTCTGAAAGCCGAGCTTGAAACCGCTGTCAGCAGACAGATGAGCGAACAGGGGTGATGGTAATTGGAATCCGTAAAACCAGAAACCGTGCTCCCCCAGTTCGCACCCCTTCTGTTTGACCTTTTCAAAATAACGGTGGATGGAAAGCCGCTAAGTGACGGAGCAAAGATTGTTTATTCACGCTTGCTAGGTCGCAGGGGGCTTTCAGAAAAAAGCGGTTGGGTAGATGAAATAGGTACCTATGTCATTTACCCTGTCGAGGAGCTTGCCAAGGATACCCAAAAAGGAAAGCGAGCTGTTCTCGGAATCCTTGATACGCTTGAAAGCATTAAACTGATTCACCGCAAACGCACAGGCTTTCAATCAGCGAATCGGATATACGTTTTTCTCCCAGTAGTGCAAGAAAATGCACCTATGGACAGTAGTGCAGAAAATTGCACCACTGAGGTGCAAATATCTTCACCTATGAGGTGCAAAAAAATGCACCCTAGTATAAGAGATAGAGTAGAAGATAAGAGTAGAAGCACTTCCACCCATTCCAAACACTGTTATGGTGAGTTTAAGAACGTCTTGCTGACCGATGAAGAATATCAGAAGCTAGGCGAGAAGTTTTCAGACCGTGACAGCCGTATTGATGATTTGTCTTATTACATCGCCAGCAAAGGTGCCAAGTACAAAGACCACTATAAAACTGTCCTTGCATGGGCAAGGAATGACGCTAAGAAGGTTCAGGCTAGACCTACCGAAAAGGAGTACAAAGATTTATGATGAATGATGTTCAATCCGTATTATTGGGAGCGTTGCTCCTCTATCCCAAGTATGCCCCCGAAGTTCTCCCCGATTTGGAGATTGAACACTTCCGAAAAGATTTGCAGGATACATTCGCTGCAATGTCTGGTTTTTGGAACAAAAGCGGAACGCTTGACGCAACGGAGATTTGCGGTCGCTATCCTGCCGTGTCGCAGTCGGTTCTTGATTGCGTGAACGCTTGCGAATCGGAGTGCGTCCGTATCAATAGCGAGAGCGTACAGGCGTGGACGCAGGTGGTACAGGAGCAAGCAGCCCTGAACCGTGTGCAGAGCCTTTCGTTTCAGATGGCAGGAAACCAAACAACCTATGACGATTTATTGGAGCTTTACCAGCAGATGGGTGAAGCACTGAACCTGCACAGCGAGAAGGACGATTTTCTGACCGTAGGTGATGGCATCAAAAATTACATCCGTCACATGGACGATAAGCCCCAATACATCAAGACAGGTCTGCCCAAGCTGGACGAATCCTTGCACATCTCAAAAGGAAACCTTGTTATCATTGGCGGCAGACCTAGCGCAGGTAAAACCGCACTGTCTTTGCAGATGGCTTGCAACATGGCACGAGATGGGCATAAGGTCGTTTATTTCTCGCTTGAAACAGACCCGGACACCCTGATTGCACGAATCATCGCAAACCAGCTTCACGCCCCCTTGTCTGCCGTTAAAAATAAGAATGTAGCGCATGAGATGGACAGACTTGCCGATGCACTGAATCTCCCCTTACTCATTCGCTCCGCTGCTGGCAAAAATGCCGCATGGATGAAGGCGCAAGCTCTCCGGGTAAAAGCAGACGTTATCTTTGTGGATTATTTGCAGCTTGTTCGGGAAAGCAAGACAGGTGATCGCTACCAGCAAATCACCGCTACTTCCATTGCTCTGCATGAGTTGGCACAAACGACAGGAATCGTAGTCGTTGCGCTGGCACAGTTGAACCGTGATTCTACTAAGACAGGCACACCGCCCACCAATGCAGATTTACGAGAATCCGGGCAAATCGAGCAGGACGCAGATGCAATCATCTTGCTTGCCGATGAAATCACCACAAAGAATCACCCAGAGCGCAATTATCTTTTCCGTCTGAGTAAAAACAAAGAGGGTGATGTCGGGGATTTGCCGATTGCCTTTAACAAGCAGATTCAAAGGTTTGAAAAATGTATCTGATAGAAACGAAAAAAGCCGCCCCATCTGCGCCAACAGACAGGACAGCCAAGCCGGGAAAGATTGAGAGCCCTTCCCGGATTCATTCTATCAGCCACGAAAGCAGGGGTCAAGCCCCTATCAATCATAAACACACCGAAACAAAGGAATGCACAATGGAACAAGAACAGATTTTGAACCAGTGTCGGAACATTGCCAGACGCAAGGGTCTGAAAATCATTCGGGCAAAGGCAGACGGCTTGTTCATCATCGCAGACGCAAAAGAAAATTGGGCGATTACTTCGGAGATGAGCATTTACAGCGTCCGCAGTTGGCTGAATCACTACGAAGCATAAGAACAAAGGAGATTTACAATGGTTATGAATTACAATCAGCAGTCCGAAGATTTCAACACCCTTGACCGTCCCATTGCCAGCGAGGACAACACCGTGCGCTTTGAGGACGGCAGCACGATGGACATTCACGAGGATTCCACTTTGATGGAAAGCGAGATTTACACCCACGTCAGCCACGCAATGGACGACAAGGTGATCGCAAAAATCTATGATTTCGTCACTGAGATTGCTCCTCTGCCCTCTACCCTGAACGATGAGGATGCAAAGGCAGTTCACAAGTGCATTGCAGTTCAGTGCAATTTCTTCAACAACAGCACCAGCCAGCAGGAGCGAGCCTTGTTCGATGCTCTGCACCTTGACGAGCGTGATGCTATCCGCTGTTTCCTGCACACTTACTTTTCTGACCTGAACGATGATGCACAGTATTCTTTCTTCGATGAAAACCCCAACGCTCTGGACGAGCTGCACAGAGCCACCAACGCAATGGAGCTTGTGCGGAAAGCCTACCATGACACGGTAACCACCGCTGACAATGTGACCGTGTACACGAAAGCGGCGAAAGAGTACGTCAACAATATGCCCCCTGCCCAGCTGGAAGAATTCGGACACGATGAAATCAATGGCGCAGACCAGATGATTGTTGCGCTGAACGCCATCGAACAGCTTGCCAAGCACGACAATGCAGCAGCGTGGAAATACTATCAAGATTTCATGGAAAAGAATCTTTCTGGCGTGTCCATCGAGATTAAAAGCTGATTTTTCGAGCAAGAAACAATTAAATTTTTGTGAACAGGATTTTTAACAGAAAATTCCCTGCTCATAAAACACGAAAGCTCTTGTCATTCTCACGAGTGGCGAGGGCTTTTGCTGTGCAATAAAATTGCATGTTCATGCAACATTTATTGACGATACTGATTTTTGCCCACCGCCCGATTCCAGCATAAAGGCGTTATTTTATTTATGAACAAATTATTAAAATCCGCCGGGCAGATGTTTTCTCCATGAACAGCAAAAGACCGCTGCATTTCTGCAACGGCCTCTTTCTTTCTGAGAATCAGGCGGGGTGACGGTTCCCGCATCTCCTAACGATGGGCGATAGCTGCCTGTTCTATCCTCTGGTTCTCTTTCTAAGCCTATTATACCAGAATCACCGAGTTTGTCAATTCATGTTTTTGTGTTTAGTATTGTTTCAATGTACCTTTTTTGATAAAGTTCTGAACCCGGTTCGTGTTCAAACGATAAACAGACCGTGCGAACAGTTGACCGTGAGCAGATACCCGGACAGCTACCTTGACATAGACGGTGTTTATCTGCATCTCCTTGACGTATTCAATCGAACCGTCTTTCTCATTCACCGCCACATAATCAGGCTCCGACAGTATCACGGGGATATATTCACCATAAAGGGCGTAGTCCTCTGGATGACGTTTAACCATATGTGCGATATTTGAATCACCTAAGAGGATGCTTTGCCCCTCTGTGAGTGTGAGTTCCAGCAGTTCAATAACACGCTGGCACAAAACGCCTACTTGTTTGGCGCGGTCTGGCATTCTTTAACATCCTTCCCCAGCCCTAGAGCCTTTTATTATTTGCTATGTTTGAAAAGAGCTTGGAAGAACCAGAACCCAAACAGCAAAACGCCGATGATCGTTGCCATATCCTTAGCCCCCTTGTTCTTCTTGCACGTCCTCTGCACTAGCCGGGCACACATCCAACAGAATATCCAGACAATACCTCTGGACGCTCTTGCCAGCGTCCGCAGCAGCCTTGCGAATCCTTGCCCCATCCTCTTTAGACGGTCGGAGCATGATATTGTCCTTGCTTGCGTTGTATTTGACCGATGCTCTTTTGTGTGCATCAGATACAGCCATTACAACACCCCCTTTTTACTATATTATAACCGTTAATTATATAACCGTCAACGTACAATTTACATCAAATATAACCGTTAACATTGTGCAGTTTGTCAATGGATTATAACCGTTAACGGTGATATAATATAGACACAGCAAGGGAGAGCGACACCGGATAAGAGATGAAGTCGTGGGGCCGGGAGCGCAAGAGCATAACGCCAGCTAAGCCAGTAATCTCACTCTCCGAAAGCTGTATAAAAGAAAATGCCCGGTGCTAGTCGCCAAACCAGAACACCGAGCAAACCCCACAGGGTCAAGCCCATTATAACAAGGCTGACCCGCAAAGTAAAGCGAGGTCTTAAAAATGGAGTACGATTTACACAAGATTATGTGCCGTGCATGGGCATTGTACCGCAAGGGCGTTGCAGCATTCGCAGAGTGCTTGCATCGTGCGTGGGCATCTGCGAAAGCCCAGCCTGTCAATGACAAGCGCATTGCAGAAGCCCGGCAGAGCGCAGGAGTGACCGAACAGGTCAATACATGGGCAGGATGGAAAGCCGCAGGATATGAGGTTCAGCACGGCGCAAAGGCACTCTTCCAAGCGATTCTCATTCACGCATCGAAAGGCGACAGCGCAGTTTACAAGGCATCGTTCTTCGGTCGGTCGCAAGTCCAGCCGTTGAACGCATAATCACAAGATATAGAAGCCAACAGAAAGGACGATACAAAATGAACGAGCAGAACAACACCAAGCGCACCGCAGAAGTCAGCCAGATCGCAAGCCTGATTCGAGCCAAAGCCCAGAAGCACCCCGAAGTGATTGATATTGTGGTTGCTCTGATTGACCGGGTATCACAGAGCAGCAAGCCGGAGATTGAAGCATTGGGCAAGCAGCTTGAACAGCACAAGGGCGATTATCCCTCTATTATGAAGCTGTTGAACATCCAGCCCAGCCCCCAGCACTAAACAGCACACAGTACCAGCGCAGAGCCTAAAAATAAAGGGTTCTGCGCTCTTTTTATGTTCGGTAATATACTTTCATTCCCAGACCCCGAAAGCCTGTTTCCCACGCATTTGCACAGGCATCCCTCGCAGCGAGAAGCGAAGCCGATGCAATGCCGCCACATCTGGCGGTATCTGTGAGGGTGCCTTAAAGCAGGGCATCCCCAAAAGTGGGGACATCTTCACAGGTGGATGCATCCAAAAGTGGATTGACCCAGCAGGAAGCCGCCGGGCATCACAATTCTGTGATAGTGCTATCAGACAGACCGAGCAAGGGGCATATAGTAGCCCACAATACAGCCGTATGATATAGGCAGGGGCATATAGAATCCGTGTGCAGCCAGTCCCACAGAAGCCCATTTTTTGAAGATTGTCCCACATTCCGCCCACATTCCGGGCAATATCCGCACTGTGATAAAGCAAAAATCCTACGATACACGCCGCCATTCTAACGGTATATCGCAGGATTTTTCTTGGAGCTAGTGACAGGAGTTGAACCTGCAACCCACTGATTACAAATCAGTTGCGCTGCCATTGCGCCACACTAGCACACGTTACCTAAATAGTATACCACTGGCGGGCGGGTTTGGCAAGGCTGATTTTCGGGTTTTGGGCCGAGCGGCAAAACAAAAGCCCTCCGGCAGGGGCCGAAGGGCGCAGGGCGTTATTGGTTTGCCAGTGCCGCTTGGATCTTCGCGAAGTCCTCCAGCGTGAGGGCTTCGGGGCGGATGCGGGCGTCGAAACCCGCAGCCTCGATGGCGGCGATGACGCCCTCCTTGGGGCGGGAAAGGCCGCTGGCGATGGCGTTGGCGGCGGTCTTGCGGCGCTGGCCGAAGGCGGCGCGGATGAGGGCAAAATAGCCCTCCTCATCGGCCACCTCCACGGCGGGGGTGGGGCGGATGTCCATCCGAACCACGGCGCTGGTCACCTTGGGGGCCGGGTAGAAGCTGCCCGGCGCGGCGGTGAACATCATTTTCGACTGGGCGTAGTAGCTCACCGCACAGCTGATGGCGCTGGAAGCGCGGGTGCCGGGGGCTGCGGCCAGCCGGTCGGCGGCCTCTTTCTGGACCATGACGGTCAGGCTCTCCACCGGGAGGCGGTCCCCCAGCAGCTTCATGACGATGGGGCTGGTGATGTAATAGGGCAGGTTCGCGCAGACGGCCACCGGCATTCCGGGGAACTCCTCGGCGATGAGGGCCTTCAGGTCCACCTTGAGCACGTCGTTCATGACCAGCTTGAAGTTGTCCACGCCGGCCATCGTCTCAGCCAGCAGGGGCGGCAGCCGCTCGTCCACCTCGATGGAGACCACCTTGGCCGCGCGCTTGGCCAGCTCGCGGGTCAGCACGCCGATGCCGGGGCCGATCTCGATGACGCCGTAGCGCTTGTCCACCCGGCTGGCGTCCACGATCTTGATGGGCAGACCGGGGTTGATGATGAAGTTCTGGCCGAAGCCCTTCGACAGCGCGAAATCGTACTTTTCGCACAGCGCACGGACATAGGACAGGTCGGTGAGTTCTGGCATAGGGGCTCCTTTGTTGGTAAATTTTTTCGTGGATCGGTTGGGGGGTCTTGTCGTAAGCTCAAGCTAAACCGGGGCGAAGTCTCGCCGGAAGCGGGATTGCCCTCTCTGCCTTACGGCACGCAGTGCTAAACAAAGGCGCAGCCTTCTCGCTGCCGGGCTCGCCCTCTCAGGCGCTTCGCGCCAGCTCTCCCAAAGGGAGAGCCCTTGGCAAAGGCGGAAAGTCTCCGCGTAACGCCTGACGGCTCCTTTGCGGCAGCAGGGCGTAAAGTATAAAC
>ERZ1034781.143-NODE-143-length-39746-cov-7.680482_pt1 | contig 39746 bp, 27 predicted proteins | sample MGYA00520700_ERZ1034781 | MGnify/ENA primary metagenome ERZ1034781 (study PRJEB33766, sample SAMN09781709) | gut metagenome | biome: gut microbiome | host: Homo sapiens | place: Madagascar | study: EMG produced TPA metagenomics assembly of the PRJNA485056 data set...
CTAATGGGGGCGACGCGTCCCGCGTCGGGAATAGTGCAGCTGTTATTTAGTAGAGCTTGTATTCTTTTCTTTCATTATCCCGACGCGGGACGCGTCGCCCCCATTAGAGGTAGCGTTTTGTGCAGTGCATTTCAGGCAACTTATTAACCTCTTTACCCAGTAATTCACTTTATAATTATGAGATATACTGAGGAACGTTATATAAGTCTTCTTACAGACTTTGGATTTAAGCGCATTTTCGGCACGTTGCCTAACAAGGACTTGCTGATAAGTTTCCTTAACTCGCTTTTTAATGGTGAGGAGGTGGTGAAAGATGTGCACTTTCTGAACAGCGAACATGTGGGCGACGTGTATGCCGAACGCAAGGCTATTTTTGACGTGTATTGCGAAAATGAGCGAGGCGAGAAGTTTATTGTGGAGATGCAGAATGCAAAGCAGCACTACTTTAAGGACCGCTCATTGTATTATGCAACCTTTCCCATACGCGAACAAGCTCCAAAGGGACAGGACTGGAACTTTAAGCTGGCACACGTCTACGTGGTGGCTCTGCTCAACTTTGACATGCACGAAGAGGCTTTTGCAAGAGACTCTATCATCCATGATGTGGCGCTGATTGACAAGGAAACCAACAAGGTGTTCAACGAGAAGCTGAGGTTTAAGTATGTGGAAGTAGCTAAATTCAACAAGAACCTGGACGAGCTTGACACGTTGTATGACAAATGGATATATGTGCTGAAGAACCTTGCCCGACTCAACAAGCAACCTGCACACCTGCGCAACGCGGTGTTTGACCACTTGTTTTCGGAAGCCGAAATTGCAAGTTTCACCCACACGGAATTGAAGGAATATGAGGATAGCTTGAAAGCTTACCGCGACATAAAGAACTCGCTTGATACTGCCAAGGACGAGGGACGCGCCGAGGGCATGGCTAAAGGTATGGCTGAAGGTATGGCTAAAGGTTTGGCTAAAGGTATGGCTGAGGGCATGGCTAAAGGTATGGCTAAAGGACGGGGTGAGACTCTCAACAAAATGGTTAGCGAAATGAAGAGGGAGGGCCTGGGCTATGACTTGATAGAAAAGCTGACTGGACTGACTCAAAAGGATATTGATGCCATACCATAAGTGTGGCATTGAGTTAGCAAGGTTATGAGGTTACAAAGTAACCTTTGTGTGTTAGGCACGTTATGGTAATCTTTTAACCCCCTAACCTCTAAACCCGCAAACCTCCTAACACTCTAACCTATGGTGTCGTTTTGGGGAATTCTATTCGTTGTTCTGGCTGTTCGGTGGAAAGTAAACATGCGAACGGACTCAAGCACCGAACGCTACCTCTAATGGGGGCGACGCGTCTCGCGTCGGGAAAAGATGCAGCTATTATTTAGTATAGTTCGTATTTTCCTCCTTTCTCTATCCCGACGCGAGACGCGTCGCCCCCATTAGTGCTTGCGTTTTTTGCAGCGCGTTCCAGGCAACTTAAAATGCTCCAAAAACGGTCGCGCTTTTGATGCCGATTTGAATACCCTACCTCTAACCTCTTAACCCTCTAACCCAAATTATGAGATATACTGAGGAACCATATATTAGTCTTGGATCTAAGCGTAATTTCGGCACGTTGCCCAACAAGGACCTGCTGATAAATCACTCGGAAGCCGAAATCGCAAGTTTCACCCACACGGAATTGAAGGAATATGAGGATAGCTTGAAGGCTTACCGCGACATAAAAAACTCGCTTGATACTGCCAAGGACGAGGGACGTGCTGAAGGCATGGCTAAAGGTATGGCAGAAGGTATGGCTAAAGGTTTGGCTGAAGGACGGGTTGAGACGCTCAACAAAATGGTTAGCGAAATGAAGAGGGAAGGCCTGGGCTATGACTTGATAGAAAAGCTGACAGGACTGACTCAAAAGGATATTGATGCCATACCATAATGTGGCATTGAATAATGATTTGAACAAGGCCATTGCTGCGCGAATGCTGGCAGCAATGGCCTTTACTACAACAGACGTAAGGACATGAAACTGGTCATTGACTCTAAAATACCCTTTATGCACGGCTATGCCGAACTGCTGGGTGATGTGACGTATAAGGCGGGGGCCGAAATTGGTCCCGATGATGTGCGTGACGCTGATGCGCTGATTGTGCGCACTCGCACGCACTGTGACAGGATGCTGCTTGAAGGCTCGAAGGTTCAGTTTATTGCAACGGCTACTATTGGCTATGACCACCTGGACACGGCGTGGCTGAAGGAGGCTGGCATAGCATGGACTAACTGCCCGGGCTGTAATGCACGCAGTGTGGCACAGTATATTGAGGCTGTGCTGCTGCAACTGGCTGCACACGGGTGCTGGCGCACGGGGGGTGAACTGCTGCCTGCTACGGCACGGGTGACGCGCGGTGAACTTGACCGCACGGTGTTTGGCGGTTTGACGCTGGGCATTGTGGGTGTGGGCCATGTGGGCACGCAGGTGCTGCTGATGGCTGAAAGGCTGGGATTTAAGGAGGTGCTGCTTTGCGACCCGCTACGTGCCGCGCATGAGGGGGCGTCGGGACCTGACTTTGTGGGGCTTGACGAGGTGGCTGAAAGGGCTGACGTGGTGACGTTTCATACGCCGCTGACGCGTGAGCCTCAGCCTTATCCTACGTTTCACTTGGCAGGACGGAAGTTTTTTGGCAAGTTGCGCAAGGGGGCTGTGGTGATTAACAGTAGTCGCGGCGAGGTGGTGGACACTGCTGCGCTGAAGGCTGCCATGAAGGCCGGACGTGTGCGCACGGCAGTGATTGACACTTGGGAGCATGAGCCTGGCATTGACCGTGAATTGCTTGACATGGTGTTTGTGGGTACACCGCACATTGCGGGTTACAGCGCTGACGGCAAGGCTAACGGTACGCGAATGAGTTTGGAGGCTGTGGCGGGGCATTTTGGATTGGATGCGTCTGCTTTCGAGGCAGTGTCGGCGCCTGAGTTGCCTGAGGAGTTTGCTTATTACCCTGAGGGGGTGGGGCATTTGCTTGCGCCCGAACTGCGGCTTTATGACCCTGTGCGCGACAGTGTGGCACTCAAGCTTTGCCCTGACGACTTTGAAAGGCTGCGCGGTAATTACCCGCTGAGGAGGGAGGGATCTTGCTAATGTGTTAATGGGCTGACGCCGTGGCGTGGATTGGTTGCCGCTAACGCGGTAAACAAAAGAACATAAGGACATAAGATATAACGTTCGTGTTAGCCGCTTACCGCGGGAACATAAGAACATAAGCTACATAAGAAACACACAAGGCCGCTGCGCGGCTGACGGCCACGGACTAACGTCCGGGTGGCCTCAAGAAACATAAGGGCTGACGCCGTAGTATTACATATAGTAACGCTACGGCGTCAGCCCTTATGTTCTTATGTTCTTATGTTTACCGCGTTAGCGGCTGCCAAACCACGCTACGGCGTCAGCCCATTAGCATATTAGCACATTAACAAGCTATACACTCGGCAACGAGTGGCCATTGATTTTGCGGTAGAGGTCGAGGGCATACACATCGGTCATGCCGCTGAGGTAGTCGAGCACAGCCATGAGACGGTCGCCCTCGCGTGAGGCGTGCACCTCGTACTGCGTGGACACTTGTTGCAAAAGCAACTGCGAATAGGCCTTGTCGGGGGCCATGACGGCATCGGTGATGAGCTCGAGCAGGGTGTAGATGATGTGGTAACCGGCGAGGTCGACATCGGTAACCTCGTGGCAACGGTAAATGCGTGTGGCAGCCACCTGCTCGCACTGGTGGTAGGCGTTGTGCAAAAGGGGCGGCAAATGGCTGATGAGCGAACCCTCGAAGGTGCCGTTGAGTATGGCTTGTTCGTTGTCGACAAAGATGCGCACACAAGCTCGCTCAAGGGCATTGATGACGCAGGAGCGGTAGTAGACTATCTGGTCGTCGACATCGGTGTCGGGCGTGTAACGGCTGCGCAAACGCTCGCGCTCGGCGGGCTCGAAAAAGGCGAGGAACAACTCCATTGTTTGCTCGTCGGAAAGGAGCCGGAGCTTGTGGGCGTCCTCAATATCCATTATTTCATAGCAGATGTCGTCGGCAGCCTCGACAAGGTAGACCAGAGGGTGGCGGGCATAGCGTATGATGCCGCCGGGGAGGTCGGGCAAGCGTTTGAGACCGAGGGCGTCGGCTATGTGGAGGTAGGTGGTGCGCTCGGCCTCGAAAAAGCCGAATTTGGGTTTGCGCACTGCGGCATCGGAGCCGTAGGGATATTTGACAATGGAGGCCAGGGTGGCGTAGGTCATGACAAAGCCTCCCGGACGCCGGCCATTGAAGTGATGGGTGAGCAGACGAAAGGTGTTGGCATTGCCGTCGAAACGTGTCATGTCGAGCCATTCGGCCTCGGAGAGGCGTTTGCCGTCGGGGGTGACGAGCTGATGCAGACGTGCTCCGCGCCCCTCGCTGAAGTAGGTGCGTATGGCCCGCTCGCCCGAGTGGCCAAAGGGCGGATTGCCCATGTCGTGGGCCAGACAGGCGGCACTGACTATGGCCCCCATGCCGGTGACCTCGGTGTTGGCCAATGCGGGGTGGCGGGCTATGAGCTCGCGGCTGACATCGGTGCCAAGCGAACGGCCCACGCTCGACACCTCGAGGCTGTGGGTGAGGCGGTTGTGTACGAACACGCTGCCGGGGAGCGGAAACACCTGTGTCTTGTTCTGCATGCGGCGGAAGGCGGCAGAAAATATAAGGCGGTCGTAGTCGCGCTGAAACTCGGTGCGGCGCTCCTCGAGGGGCTTGGCCTCAGCCTCCTTGCCAAGGCGTTTTGACGATATGAGATTTTGCCAGTTCATGTTGCTCTTGAATGTGTGGAATGATGGTGTGGTTTGCGTCATGTGCTGTCACCACACAAAGGTGTGGCAAATTTATTGAAAAACACGCTATAAGCGGACAAGTTTGCCCCAAAATCACTACTTTTGCACTATCATAGGGCTGTTGTAGCCCACGATGCACTCATTTACGAAGTAATATTTCAGTATGAAGATTAAAATAGTGAACCGCTCGCACCACGCTCTGCCACAGTATGCCACTGCACTGAGCGCGGGGCTTGACTTGCGTGCCAACCTGGAGGAGGACATCACGCTGCAACCGATGGAACGCCGGTTGGTGCCCACAGGACTGAGCATTGCACTGCCCGAGGGCTATGAGGCCCAGGTAAGGCCGCGCTCGGGACTGGCCTTGAAGCATGGCATCACGCTGCTCAACACGCCCGGCACAATTGATGCCGACTACCGCGGCGAGATTGGGGTGATAATGGTGAACCTGTCGGACACGCCTTTTAACATTGCCGATGGCGACCGCATTGCCCAACTGGTGATTGCCCGCTACGAACAGGCTGAATGGGAGGCTGTGGAGGCGCTTGACAGTACGGAACGCGGCGACGGCGGATTTGGGCATACTGGCAAACAGTGATATAATCTTGGTTGACGGGGTGACGGGGTGACAAGTTGACGGGGTGAAAGGCCAAAAGCACCAAACGCTACCTCGAATGGGGGCGACGCGTCTCGCGTCGGGAAAAGATGCTGCTATTGTTTAGCAGAGTTCGTATTTCCCTTCCTCCTCTATCCCGACGCGGGACGCGTCGCCCCCATTAGAGCTTGCGCTTTCTTTCAGCGCGTTTCAGGCAACTTAAAATGCCCCTCATGAAGCCCCCCCCTCTTTACTTAGCACCCCATAAACGAACAGTGAAACAGACGTCGTACATACCTGAATGGCACAAGCCGAGGACGAGTTGGTCCCCGGCCTTGCTGCATTGGTGCGGCATGCTGTTGCTGGCTATGGCAAGCGGCGTGTTGACGGCGTGCCACACGGCAAAACCGTTGGTCAAGCCCGACACGGTGGCTATGACGGCGCCTAAGGGGGTTAAGCCCAACAGACAACAGCACACGGGGGTGGCCACACAGGTGAGCTATGCTGCCGGACGGCGATTTGACGCCTTGTTTTTGGAGGCTATACGGCAAAAGGAGGCGGAACACATTGACGCTGAATATGAATTGCTTGACGCGGCACTCAAAATAAGGCCTGACGCGCCTGAGGCACTGTATGAGATGGGGGTGCTGAAATTGTCGTACTCCATGTACTCGGACACGCTGAGCCGTGCACAGGGTGACACGCTGCTGCGGCGGGCGGTGGAGCTTGAACCAGGCAACTGCTACTTTAAGGAGACACTGGCCACCTATCTGGCCAACAGCGCAAAGTTTGCCGAGGCTATCAACCTGTATGAGGAGATAGCTGAGAACAAAGAGAATGAGGAGACGCTCTCGACCTTGATATGGCTGTACAAAACGAGCGGCGACTACGCCGGGGCCATACGTACCATCGAGCGGCTTGAAAAGCTTGACGGACGCAGCGAACCGCTGAGTATGGAGAAGTTTCAGACGTATCTGGCCATGAAGGACGACGAACATGCCTATCAGGCCATTGAGGACTTGTGTGCCGAATATCCCTACGACCTGCGCTACCGTGTGTTGCTGGGCGACTTGTATGACCAGCACGGCTACCACGAGCAGGCGCTTGACATATACCGCGATGTGCTGACGGCAGAACCTGACAACAGCTATGCGCAGATTTCGCTACTGGCTTACTACAAGGCGGCGGGGGCAGACTCGCTCTACCTTGACCTGCTGAACCGGGTGGTGCTCAACCCGCGCACGCAAAGCGGGGCACGGCTTGAGGCTATGCGTGGCTTTGCGGTGGACAATGTGCGCAACGGGGGCGATGCGGCTCCGGTGCTGGCTCTATTCAGGAAGGCGCTGGCGGAGCCGCAGGAGAACCGCGACATGGCGGAGATGCTGGCTGACTACATGGTAGAGAAGCGCATGCCCGACGACTCGCTGCTTACGGCCATGCACACAATACTGAGCATTGAGCCGGACTATACTAAAGCGCGCTTGCAAATATTGCGGATTATGCTGCAACGCAACAATATGGACCAGGTGGCCGCTACCTGCCGCGAGGGTGAACTGTATGACCCGGCCGAACTGACGTTTTACTACTACGAGGGTACGGCGCTGTACCGCATGGGGCGCGACCACGAGGCAATACGCCAGTTACAGCACGGTGTGGAACGCATTGACGAGAGCACCGACCGCGAGCTGGCGAGCGATGTGTATGCGCTGATGGGCGATGTGATGCACGGCGTGGGACTGAAGGAGGACGCTTATGCGGCCTATGACCATGCGCTGACGTACAACGCCAACAACTTGTTGTGCCTGAACAACTTTGCCTACTTTCTGAGCATTGACAAGCGGCAGCTTGACAAGGCGGAGCGCATGAGCCGCCGCACGGTGGAGGCTGAAGGCGACAATGCAGTGTATCTTGACACTTATGCCTGGATATTGTACTTGAAAAAGCAATATGCACAGGCTGACATATATATAAAGGAGGCGCTGCGGTACACCGAGGAGGTGGCCGAGAATGCGTCGATATTTGAACACGCGGGCGACATTGCTTACAGTGCGGGCAACCGTCACGCAGCATTTGGCTACTGGCGCAAGGCGCTGTCGCTGACTACCGACCGGACTGCGAAACGGCGGGTGCAGCGCAAATTGTACCGTACACGGCGCACCCGCTGACGGGGACTGAAAGGGGCAACTCGCTCCCCCGCCCCACCACTTTACACAATCACTAAAACACATACACAACTTTTCAAATGAAGTGTTATCTATACATAGCCCTTGTGGCACTTACACTGACGGCCTGCCGCTCGAGCAAGAGCGCGGTGAAGGCTCCCGACACGAACACGTCAGCCTCAACCAAGACTACGCATATTACAAATAACACGGCTGCCCTGGCCAGTGTGAAAAAGGTGGCTGCCATGCACCTTAGCCAACAGGGCGTGACGGCGAGCACAAAGGTAAGGCTGAGCGGTGTGGGTGGCAAAGACCTGAGCGTGAACGGCAAGTTGCAGATGAAGCGCAACGATGTGATACGTCTCTCACTGCGCTTTCTCGGCATGGAGGTGGGCCTGATGGAGTTTACGCCCAACGACGTGCTGGTGGTTGACCGCATGAACAAGCAGTTTGTGCGTGCCAAATATGGCGAGGTGAGTTTTCTGCGCCAGGCGGGGCTCGACTTTTATGCCTTGCAATCGCTGTTTTGGAACGAACTGTTCATTCCGGGCCAGCACACGCTTTCGGCCGAAGGGCTGGGGCGCTTTGAACTGGTGCAAAAGGCCGGGCTTAACGTGCTGACGCCGAAGAACACGCCGAAACTGGCCTACCACTTTTATGCCGACCCGCAGGCTAACACCATTCAACGCTTGCAGGTGCGCAGCAACAATGCTGCCGAGAAGGGTGAGTTTGCCTTTAACTACGACGGCTTTGAGCAGTTTGGCGGACGCCCCTTCCCCACGCAGATGCGCATGGCGGTGACGGGTACGGGCAAAAAGGATATTACGCTGGCCCTGAGTCTGTCGAGCCTTAAGGCTGATGCCTCATTTGACACGCGCACCACAGTATCTGCCAAATACACGCAACGCAGCGTGCAACAGGTGCTGGGACAACTGGGAATGTAACGTTTAGCATACTTACTCGTTAACCTGTCAACTTGTTAACCCGTTAACCATAAATTCCGTCAACGGGTTAGCACATTACCTCATTAACTCATTAGTAAATGTACCGCATATTACTCTGCATATTGCTCCTTGGCACAGCGCTGGCGCTCCCCGCACAGACGAATAAGAAAATACGTTCGCTGCAGCGTGAACAGACGTCGCTGAAAAAGAAAATCGCCAACCAAGAGCACATGCTGAAGTCCACCAAAAAGGACGTCAACTCGCAACTGGCCAACCTGCAAGTGATTAACGTGCAGATTGAAGGACAACAAAAGTATGTGAACGGCATTCATGCCGAACTGACCGAGGTGGCTACCACCATCAGCGGACTTGAGCGCCAGCTGAAACTGCTCGAGGCCGACTTGGCTGTGTGCAAACGACGCTATCAGCGCTCGGTGTCGTACATATTTCACAACCGCATGCAGGTGTCGAAGTGGCAGTTTATTCTGTCGGCCAAAAACTTTAAGCAGATGTACCGCCGCCTGCGCTACCTGAGCAGTTTCAGCCGCTACCAACGCGCTCAGGCCGAAATCATACGACAGAAGGAGGCGCAAGTGCAGGCCAAACGCAATGAGCTGCTTGGCGTGAAAACCGAGAAGAACCGCTTGCTGCGCGAAGGACAGGCCGAACAACGCAAGCTGCAGGGCCAACAGCAAGAACGCCAACAGGTGGTGAACGAACTGAACAAAAGGCAGGCCGAACTGCAGGCCTCGATTGCGCAACAACGCAAAAAGGCTGCCGCGCTCGATGCCCGCATTGACCAACTGATACAACAGGAGATTGCCGCCGCCGAACGCCGACGCAAGGCAGAGGCTGAACGCCGGCGCAAGGCCGAACTGGCACGGCAGGCCAAACTCAAGGCGCAACGCGAACAGGCGGCACGCGAACGTGCCGAGGCAAAACGCAAGGCTACCGCAGCGGCCAATGCCAAGAAGGCGGCTGCCAAGAATGGGGCCAAGACTAAAAATGCTGGCACCAAAACAACGGCATCGGGCAACACGAGGAGCAACACCAAACGAAATGCTACAAAAACGGGCACTAAACCAAGGCACACGTATACCGAACCGGTGGAGACGAGCACGACACCCGCATTTGCCGAGAACAATGCCGACCGCGCCATCAACAACAGTTTTGCGGGTAGCCGCGGCCGACTGCCCATGCCTATTACGGGCAGCTATGCCATTACGCGCCACTATGGCTCATACAGCGTGGCCGGACTAAAGGGCGTACAACTCGACAGCAAGGGTATCAACATTACCGGACACCCCGGAGCACAGGCACGCGCCGTGTTCAAGGGCGAGGTGACGGCCATATTTACCGTAGGCGGACTTTACAACATCATTGTGCGACACGGCTCGTACATGTCGGTTTACTGCAACCTAAGCTCTACCTCGGTGCGACGCGGCCAGGACGTGCAGGCCGGACAAACGCTTGGCACGGTGGCTACCGACGCCTCGGGCAACAGCACACTGCACTTCCAGCTGCGCAAGGAAACGGCCCGCCTCAACCCTGAGGCTTGGCTCGGAAGATAACCACAACGCTTGCCAGCACTACACTTTCAATAGCAAACACTACACTACAATGAAAATAGAACAACAACTCACCAACGCTGTCATTGAGGCCGTGAAGGCGCTCTACGGGCAGGACATCACTGCCGCGCAAGTGGCTCTGCAAAAGACTAAGAAAGAATTTGAAGGACACCTCACACTGGTGGTTTTCGGCTTGTTGCGCATTTCGCACAAAAAGCCTGAGGACACGGCACAGGAAATTGGCCAATGGCTCAAAGACAACACCACCCTGCTGCAAGGCTTTAATGTGGTGAAGGGCTTTCTTAACCTTGTCATTGCTCCCGCACAGTGGATTGGGCTGCTCAACGATATCGACGCTAATGCCGAATATGGCATTACACACCCCACGGCCGACAGTCCGCTGGTGATGATTGAATATTCATCGCCCAACACCAACAAGCCCCTGCACCTGGGCCATGTGCGCAACAACCTGCTGGGCTGGGCCTTGGCCGGCGTAATAGAGGCCAACGGCAACCGCGTGGTGAAGACCAACATTGTGAACGACCGCGGTATACACATCTGCAAGTCGATGCTGGCATGGCTCAAATATGGCAATGGCGAAACACCCGAAAGCAGCGGCAAGAAGGGCGACCACCTGATTGGCGACTACTATGTGGCCTTTGACAAGCACTACCGTGCTGAGGTGAAGGAGCTGCAGGCTAAATTTGAGGCTGAGGGCATGACTGCAGACGATGCCAAGGCCAAGGCCGAAAAGGAGAGTCCGCTCATTAAGGAGGCGCACGCCATGCTCGTAAAGTGGGAGGCTGGCGACCCCGAGGTGCGTGCCCTGTGGCGCAAGATGAACGAGTGGGTGTATGCCGGATTTGACGAGACCTACAAGGCTCTGGGTGTAAGCTTTGACAAGATTTACTACGAAAGCGACACTTACCTCGTGGGCAAGCAGGCCGTTGAGGAGGGCTTGAAAAAGGGCCTTTTCTTCCGCAAGGAGGACGGTTCGGTATGGGCCGACCTTACCAAGGACGGACTTGACGAGAAACTGCTGCTGCGCGCCGACGGCACCAGTGTGTACATGACACAGGACATTGGTACGGCCAAACTCCGCTTCCAGGATTTCCCCATCAACAAAATGGTGTATGTGGTGGGCAATGAGCAGAACTACCACTTCCAGGTGCTCTCAATACTGCTCGACCGCCTGGGCTTTGAGTGGGGCAAGAGCTTGGTACACTTCTCATACGGCATGGTGGAACTGCCCAACGGCAAAATGAAGAGCCGCGAGGGTACGGTGGTTGACGCCGACGACCTGGTGGCCGGCATGATAGCCCAGGCCCGCCAAACCATTGACGAGGCTAACAAGAACCCCGACATGACCGAGGACGAAAAGAACGAGGTGGCACGCATCGTGGGCATGGGCGCCCTCAAATACTTCCTGCTCAAGGTCGACGCCCGCAAGAACATGCTGTTCAACCCCGAGGAGAGTATCGACTTCAACGGCAACACGGGGCCGTTCATACAGTACACCTATGCCCGCATACGCTCTATCCTGCGCAAGGCTGCCGATGCCGGCATCAACATTCCCGACACGCTGCCTGCCGACGTGGAGATCTCGACCAAGGAGGAGGAAATCATTCAGCACATAGCCGACTTTGCCGCTGTGGTGCGCCAGGCTGGCACCGAATACCAGCCCGCTGCCGTGGCCAACTACTGCTACGAGCTGGTTAAGGAGTACAACCAGTTCTACCACGACTTCAGCATCATGCGCGAGCCCGATGCCAAAAAGCAACTCTTCCGCCTTGTGCTCTCGCGCAACGTGGCCAAAGTGGTGCGTCTGGGCATGGGGCTGCTGGGCATCGAAATGCCCGAACGCATGTAATAAGTAGGTCGTGTATGTGGGGAAAACTCAGCGATTACTGCTTTGACGTGTCAAAATATATACTGACGGCCGTCGTAGTAGCCCATTAACAACTAACACAGCCTCATGTCATCAACCCCCAAATACTACGTAGTGTGGCGCGGCCGCGAGCCGGGCATTTACCGCACATGGGAAGCCTGCCAACAACAAGTGGCGGGCTTTCCTTGTGCCCTGTTCAAATCATTCAAGAGTGAGGACGAGGCCAAAGCGGCCTTTGCCAACGCTCCCGAGCCCAACAGCACGAGCGGTGCAACCCATGCCGCGAGCCAGGGCGCAGAAAATGCCGAAAAGCCTGCCGACACCCGCAGCTACAAGCCTGCCGCCGGGCCCAAAGGCTGTCCGCCACCCCCACCCGACTGGCGACACGACACCGTGCTGCCGCTGCCGCCCGAGGTCAAGGCCGACGCCCTGGCCGTGGACGCAGCTTGCTCGGGCAACCCGGGTCCCATGGAGTACCGCGGCGTGTATCTGGCCACCGGGCAACAGATATTTCACTACGGCCCAGTGCACGGCACCAACAACATTGGCGAGTTCCTGGCCATAGTGCATGCACTGGCACTGCTCAAGCAGCGCGGCCGAACCATGACCATCTACACCGACAGCCGCAACGCGCTACTGTGGGTAAAGGCCCGCAAATGCCGCACCAAACTGGAGCGCACCCCACGCACCGAACAACTGTTCCAACTCATTGAGCGCGCCGAACAGTGGTTGCGCACACACGACTACAGCGACATTCCCATCATCAAGTGGGAGACGAAACGCTGGGGAGAGGTGCCGGCCGACTTCGGACGCAAATAACAATAACACAAAACCGTTGGCGGAATTTCAGGTTGACGAGTCAACCAAGAAATCCGCCAACGCGTAATATTCACACACATGAAACATCTCTATATCGAAACATACGGCTGCCAGATGAATGTGGCCGACAGCGAAGTGGTGGCCTCTGTCATGAAAATGGCCGGCTACGAGCCTTGCGAAAGTCTGGACCAGGCCGACGCTGTATTTCTCAACACATGCTCGGTGCGCGACAATGCCGAGCAAAAAATCATACACCGCCTCGAGGCCCTCAACGCCATGCGCCGCAAGGGCCGCAAACTCATCATCGGTGTGCTGGGCTGCATGGCCGAACGCGTAAAGGAAGGACTGCTCAACGACCATGGTGTCGACCTCGTGGCCGGGCCCGACGCCTACCTCAGCCTGCCCGACCTCATAGCACAGGCCGAAGTGGGCAACAAGGCCATCGACATTGAGCTGAGCACCACCGAAACCTACCGCGACATTGTGCCCGAGCGCTACTGCGGAAGCCGCATATCGGGCTTTGTGAGCATCATGCGCGGCTGCAACAACTTTTGCCACTATTGCATCGTGCCCTACACCCGAGGACGCGAGCGCTCACGCGACGTGCAAAGCATACTCACCGAGGTGCGCGACCTTGAAAGCCACGGCTACAAGGAGGTGACACTGCTGGGCCAGAACGTCAACTCGTACTGCTGGCACCGCGAGGACGGCACCGACCTGCTATTTCCCGAACTGCTGCGCACTGTGGCCCGCGCCGTGCCCACCATGCGCATACGTTTCAGCACAAGCCACCCCAAGGACATGAGCGACGACACTCTGCGCGTCATTGCCGAGGAGCCTAATGTGTGCCGACACATTCACCTGCCCGTGCAGAGCGGCTCCAACCGCATACTCAAGCTCATGAACCGCAAGTACACACGCGAGTGGTACCTCGATCGCGTGGCTGCCATACGCCGCATCATTCCCAACTGCGGACTGAGCACCGACATCTTTGCCGGCTACTGCTCTGAAACCGAAGAGGACCACCAGCTCTCGCTCTCGCTCATGCGTGAGTGTGGCTACGACTCGTCATTCATGTTCAAGTATAGCGAGCGCCCCGGCACCTACGCCTCACGCCACTTGCCCGACGATGTGCCCGAGGAGGTGAAAATACGCCGTCTTGAGGAGCTCATCGCGCTGCAAAACGAACTGAGCGCCGAGAGCAACCAGCGTTGCATAGGCCAGGAGTACGAGGTGCTGATTGAGGGTGTGAGCAAGCGCTCCAAGGAGCAGCTTTTCGGACGCACCGAGCAAAACAAGGTGGTGGTGTTCGACCGCGGCAATTATCGTCCCGGGCAGTATGCACGCGTACGCATCACCGACGCCTCAAGTGCCACACTCAAGGGCGAAACTATCGCGTAAATGCGGTAACGTGTGGCTAATGTGCTAATATAGCAATGTGCTAATATGCCAAACGCAACCTCTAATGGGGGCGACGCGTCCCGCGTCGGGAAAAAGGCAATGTTCATACATTAAATAATAAAGGCTCACAAACAGCGCTAATTACACGTCTGTTTGTGAGCCCTTGCCTTAATCCCGATGCGTCCAGAGGCTACTGAAAAATCCCGACGCGAGACGAGGCTGCTGAAAAATGCCCCGACGCGAGACGCGTCGCCCCCATTAGAGCGCAATTTCCTGGCATAACAGTTCTTCCCATGGCTTCAAATCCGCTTTTTAACCTGTCAATCTGATAGAAAACGCAAGCACTAATGGGGGCGACGCGTCCCGCGTCGGATTTTTCAGCAGCCTCGAGACGCGTCACCCCCATTAGTGCTTGCGTTATATTTATTCTCTCCCCGTCAGCCTACCTATAAACGAGTGTATGTACTTTTACTGCCATCTTACACTTTTTGTACGTAACAAGTTGATATACAGAGATTTCAAGAGTGTAAGATGATTTCAAAGTATCTTACACACTCCTGCATACATCTTACACACCTCACCCCCTGTCACGCAGTCAGTTTGGACGTATGCAGTAGATAATACGGCATAGGGACGCAGAACAATTTGTCGGAGCAACAGACCTTTCTGCTCCCCTATGCCGTGACATCTTCCTCCCGTGCTTGTCCGTGTGGCAACATGTGAGTTGTGTAGGTTGCGTGTAGGTGGAATTTGTAACATCTTACACTAAGTAAAGCATTGACAGTCAATGAGTTGCAACGAGTTAGTGTAAGATGCAAGATACTCGGCAAGTAAAGTATTTGTAGTATAGTAAAGATACCGCAACCACAAAACGCAACCACAAAACGCAACCTCTAATGGGGGCGACGCGTCATCGGGCATTAAGGCAAAGGCTCACAGACAGGCGTGTAATTAGCGCTGTCTGTGAGCCTTTATTAAATATATGAACATTGCATTTTTCCCGACGCGAGACGCGTCGCCCCCATTAGTGCTTGAGTTTGGTGCTTGAGTTTGGTGCTTGAGTACTTTCGCATATTTACGTTTCACCATACAGCAATAACTTGTAAAACGCTACGGCGTCAGCCCTTATGTCTCTTGAGGCCACCCGGACGTTAGTCCGTGGCCGTCAGCCGCGCAGCGGCCTTTTGTGTATCTTATGTAAACTTATGTTGCTTATGTTTTCCGCGCTAAGCGGCCAATACACGCTACGCCTTCTGTCCTTATGTCTCCCGCGTTAGCGGCTGCCGAGGCACATTTTAAGCGAAGCTGACAATTTAGTCGTCAGGAAGTTCGTCAAGGTCGAACTTCAGCCCTTTCTTTTCGCAGTATTTCTGAAGTTTCTTCTTGAAATAGTCAGCGAAGAACATCATGAGAAGTTTGTGCAAGCCATAGGCGAGCGGAATGCCGATGATGAGTGCTGCAATATACCAAAGACCCCCGAAAAAGAGAGCTGCAATAATAAGGACGCAAATAATAGCAATTATAGTCATGATGGTGTGTGTTATCTGTTTCCGATGTTATACTTAGGCATTTCGTACCAATAGAACCTCTGGTAGAAGTAAATAGAGGCTATGTAAAGGACGATGAAAAGAAGTGCAGCATAGACTACTGCACCACCCCACCCACAGGCGGAGATGAGAAATACAGAGCCAATGCAAGCAAGGAAACAGATGGCGCATAGTGCGCCACAAACAATCATGCCGTATGGTACGGGCTTGATGTAATCTTTTTGAATGTATTTATCTTCTGTGGTCCAGCCATTATCTTCTTTCTCTTTGTCAGATAGCGACTGGTACTGCTTTCTTAGGTCTATAACATCATCTATGTAAAAAAGCCCGTACTTGAAAAGGTACTTAAAAAATTCTTTTGCTGTCATTTTGCGGGTCGGTTCTAAGTGCGATTTTGCCAACTCTTCAATGTCCTTTGATACCTCAGAAGGTAATCCGTTTTGAGCAATATAGTTACGGAGTTCTCGTTCTGTCTCCTTGCGAAACAACTCATAGGTGCCGCCATTTGAAGAATTATACGCCAAAGCGTAATTATCATCTTCTATCAGCAAAGTGTCACCATTGTTATGCGTAGCACTTTTATAGGTGTATTTCAAGTCTATGGCACCGTATGAGTCATAGGTCTCAGCTACTAGTAGTAGCTTACGATAATCTCCTTCACTTCTAAATTTATCCAAGAACCTTTTGTTATAGGTATCCTGTATATAGGCAACAGACGCGTAATAAAAAAAATATCTCATAATTGGTTTTAATTGGTTAAACATGGTTAGTGGCATGGAAGTAAATCCGCACCACTAATGATAGAATGAAAAATATTATCAGCGTTGTTCTTTATCTGTACTAATTAAACTTCTGTTGCAAATATAGTTGCTTTTCTAATACGAGAATGGTTGCAACAATGCTAATTTTAGAGTTAGGCATTATGTTAGTTGGTATAGTAACAATATTCGTCAAAAACGCCCCCATTAGAGCTTGCGTTTCTTCAAGCACAAAATGCCACCAACAAACGCTACCTCTAATGGGGGCGACGCGTCTCGCGTCGGGAAAATAAAAAGAAAAGACACACAAAACCCACTAAATAACAGCTGAACTATCACCGACGCGGGACGCGTCGCCCCCATTAGAGATAGCGTTTAGTGCTTGCGTTTGGTGGTAGCGCTCGGTGCTTGCGCTACTGCACCTCCTGTCGCCACAGCAGGTCAAACGTTTGGCGCATCAGCGGCTCATCAGCCATCATGCGGCGCAATTCGGCCAGCGGGGCCGCGTTGGGGCTTTCGGGCAACCACAAATGCAAGTAGCCGCCCTCGGCATATTTCTCGTGCAAGTGGGCAACCATACGCTGATAGTGCTGCTCACGCGTGAACTCCGGATAGTTGGCCAAGCCATACTGCACCGCGCGGCGCATCGACACCAAGGGGTCTATCAGGCGGTCGGCCTCGGCCACTATCATGCCATAAATGGTGCGCGGCGCACGATCGGCCGATGCGCGGTGGTCCTCGGCGGCCTCAGCTATCACCTCAATCTGCGCCCCGTCAAACCATTGGCGCAACCGATGGTCGGCCCTCACAATGCGCCCCGACACAAGGTGGTGAGTTGCACGCCCCTCGCACAGACCAAGGTCGTGACAGGCTGCCGCCGTGAGCAACATGCCCGCATCGGTGTCGGCATAGTGTGCCCCCATGGCCATGCTGCGCTGCATCACACTGCGGGCATGGTCGCGCTGGTGGGCCGGGTCAAAGTGGTCGTACTGTGGCAGCACCTCGTCCTCAAGGTACCGCACAAGGCTCTCGGGCACACGGGCCATGTAAGCCTGCACTTGTTCTGTGGTGTGTGTCATGTCAGTCATTCACCCCCTTCTTTTTGAAACGTTGCGTCATGTCGGTCAGCGTGCCGTCGGCCTCAACGCGACAAAAGCGCTGGTTGGTGGTGGGCGATGAGAGCGGACCGAATTTAGCCGAATAGGGACCAGTCTTTACATAGTCCAGACTGGCGGCAAGGGTGGCGGCATCGGGCAGCCACGTGCGGCCCGAATACCACCCTGTGCGCAAGCGGCCCTCATAATGTTGCTTGATGTAACGCCCTGCGGCCAGCACGGCCTCGGGGTCGTTGTCGCCGCCTTGTATGCCCACACAGGTTATGGTGCCGTCATACGAGTCTATCAGTGCCGTCAGGCGCTCATGGGTCAGTTCCTCGCCTATGTCCTCGCGCAGGTAGGCACTGTGGCAACCCACACAGCGGTTGGGGCACATGGTCAGATTGATGGCAAGGGTCACCTCGTCGGGATATTCTTGAAATACAATGTCGTAGTTGTAATATTTGAGCATAGTAGTAATGTGCAAAATAACTATTGTTATCCGGTAAAACGCTAACATAAAACGCTACCTCTAATGGGGGCGACGCGTCCCGCGTCGGGATAGAAGAAAGAGGAAAATATGAATTCTGCTAAACAATAGCTGCATCTTTTCCCGACGCGAGACGCGTCGCCCCCATTAGTGCTTGCGTTTTACCCAAACAGCAATATTAAGATAATGAGCCCATAGTCCAAGGCAGCCGAGCGGCACTCTGGGCTATGGGCTCATTGGGCTTCAGGCAGCCCATGCTTGTTCATAATAAAGCGGTCCTCCCCGCTTTAAGCCTCCACCTTCTGGTAGTAGCGGCGGCCGGCCTCCTTCTGGCGGTCGAGCGAGAAGTTTGACACACGCTTCAAGTAGCCAATGATACGGGTCAGATAGTCAAGGTTGGTCGACCCGCACTTGGGGCACTTGTGCAAGTGGTGCTTGTCAATGTGGCCACAGTCGTTGCACAACGTGTTAGGTATGTTAAACGTAAAGTAGTTGCAACCCTCCTTGGCAGCCACGCGCAGCAACTGGCGGTATTGCGGCTGGCTCAAGTGCTCGTCAAGGTTCATGTGCAAGGCCGACCCACCCGTAAGGTGTTCTATAAAGCGGCGGCCATGCAGGCGGAACTTCTCAATGATGTCGGTATTGGGGTCCTCAACCACGTAGAAGTAAGAGTTGTAGCAGTCGCGCGGCACATAATAGCCAGCCTCGCGGTCCCAGCGGGCATGCTTCACGCCCACATTCTCGGCCGGAATCATCTCGCAGTTAAACATCACGTCCTTTGAGCGGTACTTGCGGTTGTAACCCTCAATCAGGCCCAATATGTTGCCTACAAAGTCCTCATACTCCTTGTTGTCTGAAATGGTGATGCCAAGGCTTTCGGCAGCCTCCACCATACCATTCACGCCAATGGTCAGATACTGGCGCTTGATGTTGATATAGCCAGCATCGAACAGCGGCAGCATACCCTTGTCCATCAAGTCCTTGAGGTTGGCGTTATAAGCCAGCTGCACCTTGTGCATGAGGTCTATCACGTCGTCAAGATACTCCACGTATGAGCGTCCCTCGCGGGTAGCCTGCTGCACACAGCGGTTAAGGTTGACAGTGAGCACCGATTTCGAACCGGTAGACACGCCGCCGGCTCCGAGCGTGTAACTGAAACCATTGTCCTGAATTTCGTTGCGCAGACGGCAGCACGAGGCCAGGGAGTCGGCATTGTCGCTCATGTAAGTAAAGAAACTGTGGCCCTCGGCATACATCTCCGATGTAAAGTCGGCATAAGCCGTATCCATCACGTCGCCGTCCTTCGAGAGCAGCGCCATCGTCTCCACCGGGAAGGTGAGCACCGCCTTGGTGCGCTCCTGGTTGAACCACTTCATGAAGCGGCGCTGGAGCCAGTCGAGTGCGGGCCATGAGGGACGCGAACCGTCGGGGAAGCGGAACTCGCCGAATATGCTGTCAAAGTAATACTTGTCGTAGTACGAAATGTTCCAGAACACCGACTGGAAGTTGCGCGCACCCGTAGGCTGGTTGATAGAGTATACTATCTGTTCAAAACAGTCGGTAATAATCTTGTCGATGGTGCGCTGGCGTGCTGACAAGTCAACCACCTTGTCGGCATGGGCATAATAGTCGGTACCATACTCCAGCTCGAGGAAGTGGCTCATGTACATCAAGAACTCCGGAGTGGCGCAAGCGCCCGAGAGCATTGAACTTACAATGAACACCATGTTGACAAATCCACCGCAGAACGACTTCAAGTTGGTCGGTGCTGTAGAGTTGCCGCCAATGTCCTTGGTGCCGTTGAGCAACCACGGATACATCGTTATCGAGGCGCAATAGTTGGCCAGCGACGTCTCGTCGTTCTTATATATAAAGTGGTTCTTGAGCAGGTAAAGGTAGCGGTCTGACAGCTCCTTGCCATACATCTCCTTGATGCGGTCGCACAGCAGGCGGCGGTTCAGGCGTATAAAGCCCTGTTTGGGCAGCTCGCCAATGAGTGTGGCTATGTTTTTGTTCTCCACATTGGCGTTTGAGTCATACTTCGAACCAGTGGCGGGGTTGGCCGAGTTGCAGTAGTTTATCAAGAAGCGCAGCTTGTCGGCCGTCTCGCGGTCGTCCTCATGACGCTTGCGGTAGAGCATGAACGACTTGGCCACCTCATAGTGGTGCTCGGCCATCAGGGCCACTTCCACCTGGTTCTGCACATCTTCCACACTCATGCCGTTGCAAAAGCGCAGGCGCTGCATGATGCGGTTCAGAGCCTCGGCGTCTATCTCTTTTTGGCGCGACTGAAAGGCTTTCAGCACCGCGGATTTAATTTTCTCAATGCTCAACGGCTCGGTCTTGCCGTTACGCTTGGTAATGATAAAGTTGTCAGTACACATGGGGCAGGAATATAGGTTTTTCTAAAGGCTCGCCGGGAGCAGAAAGTTATCCGTTTTGGAAAACTTTTCGCGCAACACCGTCATCAGAGTTGTCCGTTATGACAAACACTTTCCCTACCCGTCAATCTCGTGGCAGGCATGCCTTAACAGTAGTTTTCAGGGAGGGTGTTATCCGTAAGCGCACGCTGCTGTTTTTCATCGAATGCGTGTCACACAACATTGTTAACCTACTGATTATCAACGCGTTACACACACCACGTGTGCCTAATCTAACGTGGCACCATTGCGGGCCGCGCTTCGTCTCCAACGAACCTTCGTGTTGGAATTATTTCTTATTTGCAAGGCAAAGATACGGCAAACTTTCTAACAAAAAAAGCAATCGAAAATGTTTTTTTCGGAAAACTTTCGGACAACTTTGCGTCTTGCAGTTCTCACGTTTCACCTATTACTTTACCCCAAAACGCCAATGTCATTGATAACCAACACGGAGGGAGCGTAACCCCTCTGCCAACGACAGACCAGGGGGCTGAAAAGACATTACGGGCACACCAATCCGCCCGAATTGTCTTTACAGCCCCCTGGGCGTATCAACCATGCCGCAAGCGCCCCGCTACTTCGAGCCAAGCTCCTTCAGATAGCCCACCATGGGATAGTGGTCCGACCACGAAACCGACGTGTCGATGCGCATGGCATAAGGTTTGAAGTGCGACGAGCAGAATATGTTGTCAATGCGCACATATATGGCATCGCGGTTAAACGAGCGGCCTATACCGTTGCCCGTGGCCCTGAAGCAGTCGGTCAGGCGGCTGCACACCTGGTGGTGGGCATACGATATGGGCGTGTCGTTAAAGTCGCCCATCACTATCAGTTTGCGTCCCTTGTGGCGGTCAATAAACTGTGCCAGCGTGTCGGCCTGCATGGCGCGCTCATAGCCACCGGTGGCTATCTTGCGCACAAGCGTCAGCTTGCCGTGCACCTTGTCGGCTTTGGTAGGCGACTTTACAAGTTCGTGATACTCGCTGCGCTCCTCGCCCGACAAGTGCATCGACTCCAGGTGGGCACACACCACGGTAATGGTGTCGCCACGGCGCGGCACAAGGCTGAAGGCGGCAAAGCCATTGCCCTTGGAGTGGCACACCACCCGCTTGTCTGCAATGGGCATACGGGCCATCACGCCAAGCTGGTTCTCGCCCACCCAGATGGTCTCGAAGTGGTAGCCATAGCGGCGCATCGAGCGTGTCATGCGTCCGCGGTCTTCGTCGTTGCGGAACGACACCTCCTGCAGGCACACTATGTCGGGCCGCTGGTCTATGATGTAGCGCACCACCTCATAGTTCACGCTATCGTCTGACATGCGCATATTGCCCAAGGCCAGCGTGTTGTAACTCATCACCTTGAGGGTGCCCTTGGGCGGGGGCGAACTCAAATTGACCGGAAAGTAGTCGCGCACCGAGCCACAGCAGCCCACAAGGCCCACCACGGGTATCCACACCAGCCGCGGCTTGAGCAGCAGGCACACCATGCCCACTGCCAGCACCGCTGCCACACAAAAGGGGAAGCCAAGCCCCACCACAGCTATATATTTGCCATAGGTGGCGGCACTGACATACACGGTGGCTGCGCAGCCCCACATAATGAGCACCGCGAGCCAGGCCAAAAAGGTGAGCAGTTTAGTCATAGTTCTGTTTCATCTATTCTCTATCCAGTAATATACACCCTACCTGTAAGGGCAAAAGCACAAACAGGCACTTTGCTATTCCTTCCGACAGCAAAGCAAAGCGCACATACATCACTTGCGACTGAGCCTGAAGAGTTCGTGCTTCTCGTCGGTAGTCAGACTGTCGTAACCCGAGCGGCGCACCTTGTCAAGTATCTCGTCCATACGCGCTTCATTGCGTTCCGCCTCACGCTTGGCGCGCATGTTGTACTCATAGTCGCTCTCGCGCGTAGCGGTGTGATGCGCATTGCCCGGTGCTGCCTTCTGCGGCATGCCGAGCCATTGCTTGATGCGCTGCCACAGCGTGCGGTGTGTCTTGGTGCGGTCGTCCCAGCGCTGCCAGCCGCCCACCGTCTGCCGGTTGTGCGCACGGCGCCGCCACCAGCGCAGCAAGAACCACCCGAACAGCATGCCGCCCAAGTGGGCAAAGTGGGCAATATTATCGTTCGAGGCGTAAGCCGATATCAGTTCAATGGCAGCATAGCCCGCTACAAAATATTTGGCCTTCATCGGTATGGGCGGCAGCAGCAGCATGATGCGCTCATTGGGGTAGAGCATGCCAAAGGCTAACAGCACACCATAGCAGGCGCCCGAGGCACCAATGGTGGTCCACTGGTTGAGGAACAAGCCCATGGGCATGAGGCTCGACCCCGTATTCACCATGTCGTAGGCATACATGCCCTCAATAAAATAGTCGGCCGTTTGCCACAGTTCCTGACAGATGCCGGCGCCTATGCCACACACCATATAATATATAAGGAAGCGTTTGGCCCCCAAAGTGCGCTCTATCAGTCCGCCAAACATCCACAGCGAGAACATGTTGAAAAACAAATGTGTGAAACTGCCATGCAGAAACATGTATGTGAGCAGCTGAAACACATAAAAGTTGTCAGCCAGCGCAAAGTGCAGTCCGAGCCATTCGGTCAAGTCGATGCCGCGCGTGCGCATTACGGCCTGCACCAGGTAGCACAGCACATTGATAAGCAGCAGGTTGCGCGTGATGGGTGAAATCTTTTGCATGAATAGTGTAACGTATTGGAATTTATTTTCTGTAACTTTGTGCGAGGGTTGGAGGTTGGGAGAGTTCTGAGTTCTGAGTTCTGAGTTCTGAGGTTATAAGGTTATAAAGTAACCTTCGCGAGCAAGCATCCTACCTCTAATGGGGGCGACGCGTCCCACGTCGGGAAAATGCGCGCTATGCTCAGAGAGTTCTGAGGTTGAGTGAGTTCTGAGGTTGAGTGAGTTCTGAGGTTATGAGGTTATAAAGTAACCTTTGTGAGCAGGTCCCCTACCTCTAATGGGGGCGACGCGTCCCGCGTCGGGAAAATGCGCTATATTCATACACCAAACAGTTGTTCACAGGCAGCACAAATCACACGCGAATGCTGTGGGGGGCTTTGCCTTAACTACCGACGCGGGACGCGTCGCCCCCATTAGAGCTTGGGGGGCCTGCTCACAAAGGTTACTTTATAACCTTATAACCTCAAAACTCAGAACTCACCTCCCTCCCCTACTCAGTATAATGCCACACAGTGGCACCGAAGTAGTGTTCCTCGTTGAGCGTCACGCCCACCGGCATACGCGGTTCGGGCACACCGCTGCCAAGCACCACGGGCGAAAGCTCAACATAAGCCCCGTCCCACAGCCCCTGGTCAATAAAGCTCTGCAGCGTCTGCTGCCCGCCCTCAACCAACAGCGACTGTACCCCCTCAGTGCGGTACAATTCGGCCAGCGCCGTATCAATGTCGGCATAAGCCAGCCACCCCGCAGGCAGTTCGCCCTCGGCCACACGGCCCAGCACCACCCTGCGCGGCTGGTTGCCCGCCCAATGACGCACATTAAGCTGCGGACGGTCCATGCGCAGCGTGTTGTGCCCCACCAGTATGGCCTGGTGCATGGCACGCAACTGGTGCACACGCATGAGCGACGCCTCCGACGATAAGCGCGCCGCAGCCTCGCCCTCAGCCTCGTCGCGCCAGCGGTCGATAAAACCATCGGCCGAACGCGCCCATTTGAGCGTAATGTAAGGGCGGCGCTTGGTCTGAGCCGTTATAAAGCGGCGGTTCAGTGCACGACATTCAGCATCGAGCACACCCACCTCCACCTCAACGCCAGCCTCACGCAGTATGGCTATGCCGCGGCCCTGCACCTTGGCAAAGGGGTCGACACACCCCACCACCACACGCGGAATGCCCGTCTTCACTATCAAGCGGGCACAAGGCGGCGTCTTGCCATAATGGGCACAAGGCTCCAAGCTCACATACATCGTGCTGTCGCACAGCAGCGCACGGTCGGCAGCACGCACACTGGCTATGGCATTCACCTCGGCATGACCCTTGCCACACACGGCATGGTAGCCCTCGCCTATGATGCGGTCGCCATGCACAATAACAGCACCCACCATGGGGTTGGGTGCAGCGTGCATCTGGCCGTAGCGCGCCAGCTCTATGCAGCGGCGCATATATCGTTCGTTAACTTGCATAATATACCTTATAATATATACACTGATGGATACCCAGTTTACAGCCCTGCGCCAAAGCCTTGCCCCACTCTACGGCGAAGGCGAGGCACGCGCCATTGCCTTCATGCTCTACGAGGACGCATTCGGCGTGAGCCGTACCGATATTTATGCCGACAAAGTTAGGCAATTTTCTGAAGATGAGCGCGCACGCCTCAACAATATGTGCCAACTTTTGACCAAGGGTGTGCCCGTACAGTATGTGCTGGGCAAGGCCTCATTTTGCGGCCACACATTCGCCGTGTCGCCCGCTGTGCTCATTCCGCGTCCCGAAACCGAGGAACTTGTGGCATGGGCCACCGATGTGGCAAGACTGATGCCGCACCCCGAGGGACGGCCCTTGCGGCTGCTCGATGCCGGCACGGGTTCGGGCTGCATAGCGGTGAGCCTCAAACTGGCGCTGCCCGATGCCGATGTCACGGCCTGGGACATATCGCCCGAGGCACTCAATGTAGCACGTGGCAATGCGCGCACGCTTGGTGCCGACGTGCACTTTGAGCAGCGCGACATACTGGCACCGCCCGATGCGGCCGCGTGTTACGACATCATTGTGAGCAATCCGCCCTACATTTGCGAGTATGAGCAATCCTCCATGGAGGCCCATGTCACCCAGCACGAGCCTCACACGGCCTTGTTCGTACCCGACGCCGACCCCTTGCGCTTTTACCGTGCCTTGTGCCATCATGCCAAGGCCAGTCTCTCGCCAGGCGGCCATCTGCTGGTTGAAATCAACAGTGCCTACGGCCCTGGCACGGCCCGCCTGTTTACCGCACAGGGGTTGCAACACGTGCAACTGCGGCAGGACGCCTTCGGCCTCGACCGCATGGTGGGAGGAACCCACTGCGGCAATGGGTTAATGGACTAATATGTCAATGTGCTAATGGGCTGACGCCGTAGCGCCGCCTGGCAGCCGCTAACGCGGTAAACAAAAGAACATAAGAACATAAGGACATAAGGGCTGACGCCGTAGCGCTACTACTTGTAACACTACGGCGTCAGCCCTTATGTCTCTTATAGTCTGGAACGCAGTTCCCAGACTGCAAATTATGTTTCTTATGTAGCTTATGTTCTTATGTTCCCGCGGTAAGCGTTTCAAAGCCTCGGCGTCAGCCCTTATGTCTCTTGAGGCCACGCGGACGTCAGTCCGTGGCCTTCAGCCGCGCAGCGGCCTTATGTCCTTCTGTTCTTATGTTCTTATGTCCTTATGTTTTCCGCGTTAGCGGCCAAAGCGAGCGATGCGATACACAAACAAAACTGACGCCGTAGCGTTACTACCTGTAACACCACGGCGTCAGCCCATTATCAAATTGTCATATTAGCAAGTCTTCTCCTCCTCACCCTTCTGCTTGCGACTCAGCGTACGATAAGCGATGGGCGCTGCAAGGAAAATAGATGAAAGTGTGCCGAAGATGACACCCAGTATCATGGCAAAGGCGAATGAGCGAATGCTGTCGCCACCCAAGATAAAGATGCACAACAACACGAGGAAGGTAGTGGCCGAAGTCATCACCGTACGAGTAAGCGTGCTGTTCAACGACATGTTAAACAAGTCGAAGTACTTCATGCGCGGGTGCAACTGAAGATTTTCACGCATACGATCGAACACCACCACCTTATCGTTGATAGAATAACCTATCACCGTAAGAATGGCACCGATAAAGGTTTGGTCAACTTCGAGAGAGAAGCCTATCCAGCCCCAGCATATTGAGTAGACACCCACCACAAGCAGTGTGTCGAACACAAGGGCCACAACCGAACCTACCGAGAAGGCCACGTTGCGGAAACGTATCAAGATGTAAACAAAGATGGCGGCCAATGAGAGCAACACGGCTGTGATGGCACCGCGCACCATGTCGTTGGCCACGGTAGGACCTACCTTCTGGGCCGAGATGATTGAACCACCTGTGTGGTTGTCGCGGTCGATAAACGTCTTGTAGTCGGCCTTGATGAGCTTGGCCTCGTGCAGAGCGTCGTAGATGAAGTGCTCAACATCCTGGTCGATGCTCTCGTTGTCGTCGTCGATGCGGTAGTTGGTTGACAGACGCACAGCAGCATTGCTCGTGGTAGTAATGGCAATGGCACTCACGCTGGCGTTGGGATCCTTGGCATTAACCTTGGCTGCCACAGCCTTCTGCACCTGTTCGGGGGTTACACCCTTCTGCTCAAACTCTATCACGTAGTTGCGACCACCGGTAAAGTCAATACCGCTCGACAGGCCACGGGTGGCCAGGAAGCCGATAGCGATAACGGCACCAATGATGAACACGTAGATTGAGCGGCGGCCCATCTTCATAAAGTTGACGTTGGCATTGCTCAAGAAATTCTTCGACATGCCAGTGGTGAAGGTAAGGCCAAGCCACTTGTCCTTGTTGAGGAAGTGCTCAAACACAATACGGCTCACCCATACGGCGGTAAAGAACGAACATACAATACCGATGCCCAGTGTCATGGCAAAACCACGGATAGGACCTGTACCGAAGTTGTAAAGAATTACGGCTGTAATGATTGAGGTAAGGTTGGAGTCGAAGATGGCTGAGAAGGCATTGCCATAACCCTCGGCCAAGGCAGTCTTGATGCCCTTGCCGGCCTTGAGTTCCTCCTTGGTACGCTCGTAAATAAGCACGTTGGCATCAACCGCCATACCGAGCGAGAGCACCATACCGGCAATACCACTCATGGTGAGGGCGGCCTGGAACGAGGTGAGGATACCAAAGGTGAAGAAGAAGTTGAGAATCAATGCCACGTTGGCCACCATACCCGGAATAAGGCCGTAGAAGCAGCACATGAACACCATCAAGAGCACAAAGGCTACCACACAGGCGGTGAAACCAGCCTGGATAGAGGCGGCACCGAGGCTCGGGCCTACTGTCTCCTCCTGTACAATCTTGGTGGGGGCGGGCATCTTACCGCTCTTGAGCACGTTGGCAAGGTCGCGGGTATCGTCGGTAGTGAAGTTACCCGAAATCTGTGAGTTACCACCGGTTATCTCGTTCTGCACCACAGGGGCGCTGTACACGTAGCCGTCGAGCACGATGGCCACGCACTTCTTGAGGTTCTTCTTGGTGAGTGTGGCCCAGTCGCGTGCACCGCTTGTGGTCATGGTCATGCTCACAATGGGGCGGTGGTTCTGGTCAAACTCGTCTTTGGCGTCGGCTATCACGTCGCCCTGCATTGAGGGCTGGCCGTTGTTGGCACGCAGCGCATAAAGCTCGAACACATTGGCCTTCATGCCGCTGGCGTTCTTCACACCCCAAGCCAGCTTGAGGTCGGCGGGTAGAATGCTCTTGGCGGCCTCGCTGTTGACCATGGCGTTGATGGCGGCTGTATCCTTGGCAATGGCATAACCTACCACGCAGTTGGTGGGCTGCATGCCCTGCATCATAATGAGCTTGCTAAAGAGGGGGTGCTGTTCGGCACCGCTCTTGGCTTTGGCAGCTTTGGCCTTGGTGCTGTCGGCAGCGGCAGAGTCCTTGGCATCGGCACCGGCCAGACGCTTGTCGAGGGCTGTGAGCGACGACATGGTCTCGCCAAGGGTGTAAGTCTCCCAGAACTCGAGGTTGGCGCTACCCTGCAGGAGCTTGCGCACACGCTCAGGTTCCTTGATACCCGGCATTTCTACCATAATCTGGCCTATCTGGCCCTTGCCGCGCAGGATTTGAATGTTGGGCTGTGCCACACCAAAACGGTCGATACGCGAGCGTACCACCTTGTTGGAGTTTTCAACGGCTGCATTCACCTCCTCGTTGAGCACCTTCTTCACGTCGGCGTCGCTCGAGTTGTACGAGATGTTCTTCTCGCCAAGCTTTGAGGCGAATATGCCGCCAAGCTTGTTTGTGCCGTTAAGCTGCTGGTAGGCGCTCACGAAGGCGTCGACAAAGTCGATATCACCCTTCTTGGCCTGAGCCACTGCCTTGTTGTAGGCTTCCTTAAACTTGGGGTCGTTGGCGCTCTCGCCGGCGAGGTTCTTCACCACGTCGGGCACGCTCACCTCAAGCACTACGTTCATACCGCCCTTGAGGTCGAGACCCAGGCCGATTTGCAATGCCTCGCAGTCCTTGAGTGTCTTGCCGAGCCATACGGTCTCGTTACGCATGGAGTCAAGGTAGGCGGCGCCGTCCTTGCCCTGTGCCGTCATTTGCTCGGCTTTGGCCTCGTACTTGTGAGTGGGGTACGAGAAGCTGAGGTACATGAGGCAAATCAAGGATAGCAGCACTGCAATTACTTTAACAAATCCTTTGTTTTGCATTAGTGTGTGATTGTGTAATTATTATTTTTATTTATTGTTTTTCCAGTCCGTCAAGTCGCGCATGGGCACAATTACTCCTAACGGCACGCCTTTGAACGTGCAAATATACGCGATTTTTTTGAAAGACAGGGCTTTTACCCTCTTTTTGTTAAAGGACAGCCGTTTTGCCCGCACCTGTGCCCTTACAGTCAGGGTGTTCAAAGCGCCCAACGCTACCTCTAATGGGGGCGACGCGTCCCGCGTCGGGCATCAAGGCAAAAGCTCACAGACAGAAGTGCATTAGTACCGTCTGAGAGCCTTTATTTGGGACAAGGACATGGCATTTTCCCGACGCGGGACGCGTCGCCCCCATTAGTGCTTGCGTTTTTTGCAGCGCGTTTCAGTCAACATAAAATTTCCCCCAAAAGTGTCTCACTAAAAAGTCTGTTTTGTAAGCAGATAAAGGCCCACTTATTTTGCATATCTCTCACTTTGCAGTAATTTTGCACAAAGTTTTACACGCATATATAATATAACAAGATATAATGGAAAAGAAATTTAACCGTACGCTGGTTACCGCCGCCTTGCCATACGCTAATGGCGGTGTGCACATCGGCCACCTGGCCGGAGTGTATGTGCCTGCCGACATTTATGTGCGCTACTTGCGCCTGAAGAAACGTGACGTGCTGTTTGTCTGCGGTAGCGACGAGCATGGCGTGCCCGTCACCATACGCGCCCGCAAGGAGGGCTGCACACCGCAGGAGGTGGTTGACCGCTACAACAAGATTATACGCGAGTCGTTTGAGGGCTTCGGCATCTCGTTCGACGTGTTCGGACGCACCACCTCGGAGGTGCACAAAAAGACGGCTTCGGACTTTTTCCGCAAGCTCTACGACAAGGGCGAGTTTGTGGAGCAGGAGAGCGAACAGTACTACGACGAGGAGGCGCACACCTTCCTGGCCGACCGATACATTACGGGCGAATGTCCGCACTGCCACGCTGAGGGGGCTTATGGCGACCAATGCGAAAAGTGTGGCACGGCGCTCTCGCCTACCGAACTGATTAACCCGCGCTCTACCGTGAGCGGGTCGAAACCGGTGCTGCGCAAAACCAAACACTGGTACTTGCCGCTCGACAAGCACCAAAAGTGGCTCGAGCCGTGGATTACGGAGCAGCACAAGGAGTGGCGCAGCAATGTGATGGGACAGTGTAAGAGCTGGTTTGACATGGGACTGAAACCGCGCGCCGTGAGCCGCGACCTTGACTGGGGCATTCCGGTGCCGGTTGAGGGGGCTGATGGCAAAGTGCTCTATGTGTGGTTCGACGCGCCTATTGGCTACATCAGCAACACCAAGGAACTGCTGCCCAACGACTGGGAAAAGTGGTGGAAGAGCGACGACACACGCCTTATCCACTTTATTGGCAAGGACAACATCGTGTTCCACTGCATCGTGTTCCCGGCCATGCTGAAGGCTGAAGGCTCATACATTCTGCCCGACAATGTGCCTGCCAACGAGTTCCTCAATCTTGAGGACGACAAAATTTCGACCTCGCGCAACTGGGCTGTATGGCTCGATGAGTACTTGAAGGACTTGCCCGGCAAACAGGACGTGCTGCGCTATGTGCTTACGGCAAATGCGCCCGAAACGAAGGATAACAACTTTACGTGGAAGGACTTCCAGGCTCGCAACAACAACGAGCTGGTGGCTGTGTACGGCAACTTTGTGAACCGTGCGCTGCAACTTACCAAGAAGTACTACAACGGGGTGGTGCCGGCTGCTGGCGAACTGACTGACTACGACCGTCAGACTATTGAGGAATTTAAGGACGTGAAGGCTGAGGTGGAGCGCCTGATTGAGGGTTTCCGCTTCCGCGACGCGCAGAAGGAGGCTATGAACCTGGCCCGCATCGGCAACAAGTATCTGGCTGACTCTGAACCTTGGAAGGTGATCAAGACTGACCCCGAGCGTGTGAAGACGGTGCTTAACTTGTCGTTGCAGCTTGTGGCTAACCTGGCTATTGCTTTTGAACCGTTCTTGCCCTTCTCAAGCGAGAAACTGCGTCAGATGTTGCACATCGACGAGGCGCAATGGGACCGTCTGGGAGCTACGGACTTGCTGCCCGAGGGACACGTGCTTGGCGAACCGGCCTTGCTGTTTGAAAAGATTGAGGACAGCGTGGTGGAGGCTCAGGTGCAAAAATTGCTCGACACTAAGAAGGCTAACGAGGCGGCTAACTTTAAGGCTGCACCGGTGAAGGAGAATATTCCCTTCGAGCAGTTTGAAAAGCTTGATGTGCGCGTGGGCACTGTGCTTTCGTGCGAGAAGGTGAAAAAGAGCAAGAAGTTGCTGAAGTTTGAGATTGCCGACGGTGCCGAGAACCGCACTATCGTGAGCGGTATTGCGCAGTACTACCAGCCTGAGGACTTGGTGGGCAAGCAGGTTTGCTTTGTGGCTAACTTGGCTCCACGCACTATCAATGGTATCGAGAGCCAAGGCATGATTTTGTCGGCCGTCAACTTTGACGACTCGCTCTCGGTGGTGACGGTTGACCGCAAGGTGGTGGCCGGTAGCCAGGTGGGCTGATAATGTGCTAATGTGGCAATGTGCTTATGGGCTGATATGCTCTTATGGGCTGACGCCGTAGCGTGACTTGGCAGCCGCTAACGCGGTAAACATAAGGACATAAGAGCATAAGGACATAAGGGCTGACGCCGAGGGGCGGACTTTTGAAGCGCTTACCGCGATAACATAAGAACATAAGCTACATAAGAGACATAATTTGGAGTCTGGGAACTGCGTTCCAAACTATAAGAAACAAAAGGGCTGACGCCGTAGCGTTACTACTTAGTAATACTACGGCGTCAGCCCTTTTGTTCTTATGTCCTTATGTTCTTTTGTTTACCGCGTTAGCGGCTGCCAAGCCACGCTACGGCGTCAGCCCATTAGCATATTGACATATTAGCACATGCCGCGTCAGCGGACGTCTATCATGTAACTACTGCCCCCCGGGCGGCGGCACAACACAACCTGTGGCTGTATTTGCGAACGTATCTGCTCGGTGTGGCTTATCACGCCCACCTTGCGGCCCTGGGTGTTCTCGAGGTTGGAGAGCGCAAGCATCACAAGGTCGAGCGACTCGCGGTCGAGATTGCCAAAACCCTCGTCTATGAAGAGCGAACCTATCACCAGGCCCGAGCCCGACAACGAGGCAAGCCCCAAGGCAAGGGCTAACGACACCACAAAGGTTTCGCCACCCGAGAGGGAGGTGACATAGCGGTGCTCGTCGAACATATCGTGGTCGATTATCTCGAGCGTGAGGGTGCCGGGTATGTTGCGCAACTCATAGCGGGGCGAGAGTTGCTGCAGGTGGCGGTTGGCATGGGCCACAAGATAGCCAAAGGTGTAGCTCTGGGCCATGGTGCGGAACTTTTTGCCATCGGCCGAACCAAACATGGCGTTGAGCCTTGCCCACTCGCGTGCATCGGTCTGGGCGGCATCAAGACGCTGCTGCATGGCCTCGGCACGCTCGCTGCTGGCGCGGTGCGCCAACAGGCGGGCGTTCACCTCAGAGAGTTGGGCGGCAAGGTCGGCCAAGCGCTTGCGGGCGTCGTCGAGTGTCTGCTCGAGTGTGTGCTGCAAGGCGGCATAGTAGGCACGGCTGCCATCGGCGGGCTGCTCTGCCTCAGCCTCATTGGCGGCAGGGGCAAGGGGCACGGTGGCCGGACGGGCGGCATCGCCTTGCAGAGCTTGCAGGGCTTTGCGGGCCTGTTGCAGGTTGTTGTCGGCCACGAGGCGGGCATTGCTCAAGGTGCTGAGCTGCTGGCGCAGGGCTTTCCAGTCGGTAGTGTCGGTGAATATGCTGTCGAGCTCGGCAAACTGCACCGGCGAGTGGGTGCCGTTAAAGCGCAGTATCATGAGGTCGAGCTCCTGCTGCTGCTTTTGCTGCTCGGCCTGGCTGTCGAGGCGCGTCTTCAGCAAATTGTCGCGGTGTCCCTCGAGCTGGCGCAAGGTGCCTTTCACCTCCTCGCAAGCCTTGCGCACGCGGCCCTCGGCGGCACGTGTGGCGGCTATTTCGGCCTCGAGCGCCTCGGCCACCTTTTGGGGTGTGGTGTCGGGCATGAGGCGGCGCAACTCCTCGTCCTTTTCGCCAAGTGCCTCGCGTGTGGCATCGCGGCTCTCGCGGCATGCCGCCACATGGCGCTGTTCTTCGGCCACATTGGCCTCAGCATTCTTTATCTCCTCATGCAGCAACGTTTGCTGGCGCTCAGCCTCGTCGAGCATCTTGCACGTGTTGTTCCAGTCGGCATGCAGGTTGGTCAAGCGCAGACGCAGCCCGTCGGAATTGTTCTTCCACTCTACAAACCAGCCCGAGAGGGTTATCATCTCGTCGAGGTCGGTATACAGTTCGGAGCAGGCGCGGTCTGACTCGTTGATGACTTGCTGCAACTCCTCGGCCGATGCGGAGGCTATGCGGGCGGCCGTGCGCACATTGTCGAGATAGGTTTGGTTCGTCTCCATCTCGGCTTTGAGCACGTCAATCTCCTCGTTCAGACGGTTGATGTGACCTTGATGGAAGTTGTAAGCCTCCAGTTCCTTGTCGGCCTCGTCGGCAGCGCGCGTGGTGTTGTCGATGAGCAGCTGTATCATCATGCGGCGTGCGTCGCGGTTGACGGTGGCCGAGCAGTCGGTAAATGAGTTGTCGAGGTAGGCGCACTGCTGCCACTCCTCTACATCGGCCTGCTGGCGGCGCTTGAGGTCGTCGAGTGCACGGCCGTCGGCCTCGATGCGTGCGGCATCGGCAGCTATCTCCTCGCGCATGGCGGCCAAACGCTCACGCTTGAGCAGGAGGTCTTGCTGCAGGTCGGCATACTCCTTGGCCATGCTGCTGAGCAGTTCGCCCAGCTCGCGCTCGGTCTCGGTGTGGTAGGGGTGGTGTGTGGCACCGCACACGGGGCAGGCGGTACCCTCCTTGAGCTGTTTGCGCAGCTGCACAATGTTTTGCGACTGACTCAGGGTGTAGGTGGTGGCTATGCGCGAGAAAGCCTCTTCGGCCACCTTTACCTCCACCTCCATGCGGGCGGCGGTAGTTTGCTTTTGTGCCAGTTCGGTCTCTTCGCGGCGCTGGGTGGCCGTCTTTTCAGAGATGCGGGCATACCCATCGCTGATGTGCTGCCACAGCATGGCGGCACGCTCGAGCGCGGTAAGGCGGCTGCGGTTGTCGGCCGCAGTCTTTTGCAGTTTGGCCGAGTCGTGTCCCTGGTTGGTTTGGCGGTGAATGAGCAGTTCGCTCTTCAGGGCATTGAGGCGTGCCTGCTTGTTGTGCTGCTCTTGTTCTGCCTTTTCGCCTTGTGCGCGCAGCTCGGTCTGGCGCTTGCGCAACTCGGTCTGCTTGTTGTGGCTCTCTACATTGCGGCGTGTTTCATCACCGAGTGTGGGGAGCTTGTTCATGATAAGGTCGAACTTGTCGAACATCTGGCGGTGTGCCTCGAGCGACTGCTTGTGCAGCTGGTGGCGCTTGATGGTGTCGACCACCTTGGCCTGCTCCTCTTGCTTGGCCTGCAGGGTGGCCTGGCGCTTGCCATAGGTTTGGGTGGCAGCCACAAGTTGCTCGTCTAAACGCTTGAGTTGCTCGTTGGCCACCTTTATCTCGCCCGTCAGGGCATAGCCGCGGTTGATGGCGGGGCGGCGCTCGTCGAGCCGCTTTTCAGCATCGGCAGTGCGCTCACACGCCACATCGAGCTGCTGGCTCAGTTTGTCGAGTTGCAGGCGGGCCTCGTTGAGTGCCTGTGCATTGGCAGCCTCGTCGGCCTTGATGTGCTCTACGTCGGCACGGCGCATCTTGATGGCCTGGTAGAGTGGCTGCATGTCGAGCACGGCATCGTAGCGCTGCAGGCGCATTTCGTCGGCACGTGCCTTGACACACGCTTTGGTGGTTGTGTCATAAGCCTCCTCGCACTGGGCCACATGTGCCGACGCTTGGTCGAAACGGGCTATCCACTCCAGCTGCCGTTCGGTGCGCTGCGCCTCGTCGGCGGCATTTTGGTGTTGTGCCTCGAGCAGGCGGGCGCGTTCTTGCTGCTCGGCCAGCAGGTGGGCATCGAGGCGAGTGTGGAGCAAACCTTGCATCTCGCTCTGCAGGGCGGCCACATTGGCCTCGGCCTGTTGCGCCAGACGGAATATGCGCTCACTCACGGCGCTGTACACCTCAGTGCCGGTCAACTTTTCGAGCAGGGCTGCCTTGTCGGCCTGTTTGGCGCGCAGGAAGTTGGCAAAGGAGTTCTGTGCCAGTATCACGGTGCGTGTAAACTGCTCATAGGTTAACCCTACGACCTCGTCGATGCAGGCTTGCAGCTGTGCCTTGTCCACCACCTGATGTTCGGGGGCGAGCTGTGTGAGCTGGCGCTCGGGCGAGGCTATGGTGCCGCTGCGCTTTACACGCACGCTCCACGTGGCCTCGTAGGTGTGGCCCTTGGTGGTGGTGAAGGTCACGCTCACCCAGCCCTGCTTTTGTCCGCGACGCAATATGCTGGCCGTGTTGGTGGCCTGCACCTGCTGTGCCTTGTCGGTGACGAGCTTGAGGTCGTCGGCCGGTATGCGCTCCACGTTGTCGAAACGGGGTGCACGGTTGTAAAGTGCCAGACAGATGGCGTCGAGTATGGTGCTCTTGCCCGAGCCTACATCGCCTGTTATGGCAAAGAGGCCGGCCGAGCGCAGGGGTTCTTCGGTAAAATCGATGGTTTGTTCTCCCTCAATCGACGTCAGATTGCAGAGAGTTATCTTGTCTATCTTCACAAGTGTGAGAGTTTAGTAAAGTTCGGTGGTATAAAAAAGGTGGGACTGTGGCCCCATGAGACTATGCCTGTGGTGCGCCCTCGTGGCAGGCTTGTTCAAAACGCGTCACCAGGGGGTCGGGCATAGGCTCGTTGTAGCGCGACTCGAAGTAGCGGCGGGCCAGGTCGAGCGGCTGCATGGTGGTGAGGGCGTCGGCCGAGGGGGCATCTTGCTTGTCGGCCTTGGCGGCGGTGGTGGCGGGCATCACGCGCTGTATGCGGCAAAAGTGCACGGCACGGTCGGCCAGGGCCTCCATCACGTCGTGCATGAGTGATGGTTCGGGCTGCTTTTCCTCGATGTGCAACTCAAGGTAGGGCCACGCCTCGCCCATGTCGCCCTTGGCGCGCTTGGGCAGTGCGGCTATTTGCTCCATGGCCTCGGCAGCACTCACGGCGCGTGCTTTGGCCGGTATGGTAATAAGGCGGCGCAGCGGTTCATACTTTATGCGCTCTACCACGGCCTCGCCCTGGTGGTCAATCTCTACCCACTGCACACCATGGCTGTAGCCAGTCTCGGCAAACGACATGGGCAAGGCGCTGCCTGCATACCATGCCTTGCCGCTCTTGCCCACGGGTTGCGCCTTATGTATGTGCCCTAAGGCGGTGTAGCTCACATTGCTACCCACCACGTCGGCGTTGACACAATCTTGTCCGCCCACCACGAGGCGCTCTGAGTGGCCGCTCTGGCACACCTCGGCGCCGGCGGCATAGAAGTGGGCGCCCACTACAATGGGCAGACCCTTGAACTCTGACTGGCGCAGGTGCTTGTGCAGCTCGCCAAACACATAACGCAACCCTTGCTCGGGAGTCATGCCCATGGGGTAGTCGGCACTGCGCAGATAGGGCACAGCCATACACACACAGGCGGCCTGGCCTGTGGCGCGCTCGGCAAGGGGGAGCAGGTAATAGTCGAAGTCGGGCTCGCCCTGCGGGGTGTAGTGCATGGTGCCGCGCACGTATATGTTGTGTGTTTTGAGCAGTGGTGCGGGGGCTTCGAGGCGTCCGGCCGAGTCGTGGTTGCCAGCGGTCATCACCACCTGCAGACCCGGCACGGTGAGTGTGGCACGCAGCAAGAAGTCGTAGAGCAGTTCCTCAGCCGCGGCAGAGGGGTTTGGCGAGTCGAACACGTCGCCCGTAATGAGTAGTGCGTCGGGCTGTCGCTCCTTGAGCACACCGAGCAACCATCTGAGGAAATGCTTGTGTTCATTGAGCCGGCTGTGGGCGTGAAAGGTGTTGCCCAGGTGCCAGTCGGCTGTATGCAGTATCTTCATTGTGCAATGTTGTTATTTATTGGTGAGCAAAGGTACTGCAAAGTAACAGAAAACAGAAGAAATGACAGGAAAAATGTGTCGTGCGCTTTCGCTCGCGAATGTGCCGGTGTGCAGATACGAAGATGTGCAGATTATAGTAGCGTTTTGTGCTTGCGTTTAGTGGTAGCGGTACCTTTACCATACTACAAAAGCTTTACTTGCAGAGTATCCTACATCTTACACAAACACGCCACAACTTGTTGACTATCAATACTTTACTCAGTGTAGGATACTACCAAATCCACCTACACGCCACCTACACACCCCACATACTGCCACACGGCACAAGCACGGGAGGGCGATATCACGGCATAGGGGAACAGAAAAGTCTGTTGCTCCAACAGATTTCTCTACGTCCCTATGGTGTAAACCCCGCCGCATACGTCCAAATCGGCTGCATGGCTGCGGGGTGTGATGTGTAAGATGTATGCAGGGGTGTGTATGATGCTTTGAAATCATCTTACACTCTCGGAACCATTGTATATCAACTTGTTACGCACGAAAAGTGTAAGATGGCAGTAAAAGTACATACACTCGTTTATAGGTAGGCTGACGGGGAGGAAACAAATATTTGTGTACAAGTTGAAAGTGACGAGGCCGGGAGAATGTGGTGCTCAATGAGATTTGCCGCTAACGCGGAGGGCATAAGAACAAAAGGCCGTTGCGTGGCTTGGCAGCCGCTAACGCGGAGAACAGAAGAACATAAGGACATAAGAACAGAAGATAACGTTCGTGTTAGCCGCTTACCGCGGGAACATAAGAACATAAGTTACATAAGAAACACACAAGGCCGCTGCGCGGCTAACGGCCACGGACTAACGTCCGGGTGGCCCAAGAAACATATAAAAACTGCAGTAGTCCCATTTAAAGCTGAAAAGATGATAGATTATTCAGAGTATTATGAGTAAAAAAGGAGAGTGGTGACCACTCTCCTTTTTCATCATTCGCGTGTAGATCTTTCCAAGGTTAATTCTGTACCAACAGACGTTCTCAATGGATATTTCTTTTCATAGTTAGCAAAGCGAAAATCGCTTTCTACCAACTTTAGCGTCATCGAATTATTCGTATATGCGGTAATCTCAAATTTATAACTAAAGTCACTATCTACCCAAAAATACCATGCTTCATGGTCTACTTTATTTTCAATAAAGACCTGACTATTCTTAGATGGAAGATAAGGACGTAAATCGCAAGTAATATTTAATTGTGAGCGATATACCTTTTGATAGTTCGATTCTTCTGTAGCGAATTTCGATATGCTTATTTTCCCGATATGAATTCGATTGGCAGATGTGGACTCAATACCCAAAAGTCCACATTGTTCTTTCAGTGTCTTGTCATTAACATTTTCAAAAAAATAATATGGACCGACATATTCTCCATCCTGTTGCGTCCAACTACAGCTTTGCCTATCATTCAACACCAAAACAATTCCATCCCAATTTTGTGAGGTGGATTTTGTTACATACCAAGTTCCTTTAATGTCGGAAAAATCAATTGTAAGATTATTCTTAACCTGTTCTTCATTATCATCATTAGATGAAGAACAGCCGACCAGTAAAACTGAAATCAAGAAGAATACGCAATAATTGAGTGTCATTACTGCAGATTGGTGTTTTTTTATATTTCATCAAGTTGCTGGTTGGCATGTTTGTTTGTATTTATACGGTCATTATAATCTATGTGTAAATTGTAGTTATATGGAGCACGGATCCAAGATTCTTCATCCTGTATTATGAAAAGGTCGATTGAACCATTTATTTCTCCTTCATCATTTGCAGAAATGAATGAAACAGATTCCTTTCCGTCCTTTGTGTACATATCTTCAGAGTCAGAACCATATTTTTGAGACAGCAGATTTTTGACTTTAAAATACTCTTGCTCTGCTATATCTTCGGAAACACCGCTGACCACAGCTTTTGTTCTATAGACTATCTTTGTGTTGGTATCATAGTAAACATAGATGTCTACTTTATTTCCGACAAAAGTGCCCTTGAATGCTCTTGTTCCATTAGAAATAGATGCGCTGGCAACTTTGTTATAAGTACAACCTTTCGCAACCAGTTTCGCTTGAAATTGTGCGATTGTACCAGTAAGAGGAATACCCATAAATTTGATATGGGCATTGGATTGTGCGAATGATGCTATTGCAAAAATCATGCAACATAAGGTAAATAGAAGTTTTTTCATACTTGACTGATTTTGGTATTATGTTGCAAAAGTAATAAAAATCAGCTAATGTTGTTATGTAATAGGTAAAAATTCAGATTTGGGTTACTCTTATTGCAAATCTGCTTTTAATGATCATACAGAAACGCATTAAACGCTCATGGAGTTTTTCTGGGTTGGCAGCTATGGTAAAAATTATGCTCATGTACTATGTGAACTGCTATACTTTCCTTGAAAAACATAAGGGCTGACGCCGTAGCGTGGCTTGGCAGCCGCTAACGCGGGAAACAGAAGAACATAAGGACAGAAGGACAGAAGATAACGTTCGTGTTAGCCGCTTACCGCGGGAACATAAGAACATAAGTTTTCATAAGATACATATAAGGCCGCTGCGCGGCTAACGGCCACGGACTAACGTCCGGGTGGCCTCAAGAAACATAAGGGCTGACGCCGTAGTATTACATATAGTAACGCTACGGCGTCAG
>ERZ1034781.153-NODE-153-length-38919-cov-12.614373_pt1 | contig 38919 bp, 26 predicted proteins | sample MGYA00520700_ERZ1034781 | MGnify/ENA primary metagenome ERZ1034781 (study PRJEB33766, sample SAMN09781709) | gut metagenome | biome: gut microbiome | host: Homo sapiens | place: Madagascar | study: EMG produced TPA metagenomics assembly of the PRJNA485056 data...
TTCGGTAATGTAATTAAATATCTCATCTAATTGCTCTTTGCGAACAGAAGCATTGTTTAAGCTACTTGTAATAAGAAATTGATAATAATATCCATATGAACTGGTTTTAAGATCTGACGATTGTTCGTTATCAATCGACTGAAGCATTGTTAGTAAAAAGAAGGGCGTTGAAGGTATATAATTTTTTCCTATAATAGTGTTAATCATCTTTGTAGAAGAATCATTCTCATGGATTAATGCACTCCTCTCCTCGACACATGTCTCTTTGAGCATATTCCAACGATTAGCTAACTCATATCTCAATCTAAAACCAAATTTTAGTATTTTGTATTGCTTATAATCAGATGAAAATGGGCTTGATTCAAGGATATCAACGCCTGCAAACTTACTGCTATCACTAAGAGTAATTATTATTTTATCGAATATTTTTTCAAAAGGAGATAAAAAATCACGCAAAGAATTCACATCGCCTTTTATATCATGAAAGTTATCTATTAGTAACGTTTTTTCAGTTTTATAGCCCATGAATTCTGCTAAAGTCTTGTTCACATATTGTAATGTAATTGCATCATTGAGTAGTTTAGTAACCTTTTTATTTGATTTCTTAATGATGCTACCATCTAAATATAATACAAGTTTTTCTTTTTCAATTGTATCCAGATAATATTTCTTTAACATTGTGGTTTTTCCACAAAACTCATCGCCAATTAAGAGTATTCTATCCCCTCCTCTATTATTATTAAGAAGTTTACTGGATGACATCTTTCTTGCTGGTTCTTTATCATCAGAAAGATCACGGATATTGGGGTACACAAAAACATCATCTAATGTTAACTTTCTTGATGATGGGTGTATATACTCAACCCCAAGCTCCTGTAAAAAATCATAAAATTTCTTATTCACTTCAAAAATATTTGATGTGATTGATTTTTTAGATTCAATCACATCACTCTTCAAAATAACTTTCCCTTCATTATAAGTAGAACCATTCCATATATGTGTACTCACAAGAATATCACCACCTTCAATTTCGAAGGTTATAAATCCATTTTCGGACACATGACTATCATCAATCGGCAAGGACTCAATCATGAGTGTTGTTGAAGATTCAGCATCTATTTTAAAAGAGTCAGTAATATGCTCATGTCCGGTAATAACTATTGAATAATTTGTTCTTATTATATCCCTAATGGCTTTACTATTATTTGGTTCAAACCATGAAAGTGGGTGATGGAATATAATTATATTGTTTGGTGTCCTAATGCTTCTTATGATCTTATTTTCAGGGCAACTAATATCACCACCACGCTCATGTATTTTAGAACACCAAGCAGTATTTAAGGTGACTATAGAAAATATCTCTGATGAAAGATCTATCTCATATCTTTTACTAAGTTCATTTTCTTCAATGGGATTAAAACTACTAAATTCTTTTTCAAATGCTTTATAAGCCTCCATCCCAGAACTTGCAAACGCAATAGCTGCATCATCTATCTTATCGATAGGGATATTTAACATTGCGTTTCTCGCCACCTCTGAGTAATCACTGAAGTTATGATCATGATTTCCTGGACACATAATTAAAAAGTATCTATCTTTCATGATACCAAATAATTTTGAAAGTGCTTCGTACTCTTCTTTCTTTCCACTAAAGGCTATATCACCCGATATTAGAACAAAAACATGCTCTTTTCGTTTTAAGATTTTTTGCGTTTCTATTACATCAATAATGGCAGAAATTTTTTGTTCTATCCTAGATTTATTTTTTAAAGAAAGGTGGATATCACCAAAATTTACAAAAAGGATATTATCCATATTTCCTCCAAACAACAAACATTCCACAAAAATACTTGAATGCACCTTATTAAATAAAATTCAGCGCACACACCATGGTCAAGCTTCAGTAATCAGATCATCATTATCACGCAGCGTCATTGCCCCCCCGAATAACTGTTTTACTTTGTACATCGCCGTTTCCGCTATTGAACGACTGTTGTAATCTGCTCTTCCATTTCCAGAGCACATTGCCGCTGATTAGCAACTACATGGTTGCGGTCTGCATATCCACCTACCCAATAACCCACTTGTTTTCGAAGAAGAATAAGGACGCTGATTTTCTCACGACACAGTTCGTCGTGGTTTCTCTGTGTATCGCCCCCCCACAGCTAACCGAACTTTTCCTGTGGGTTATCGGATAAATCCCGAGAATGTTTCCGCATCAGTAACATTATTCAGCGACAGATCAGTACAGATAATCCTGTGCTTGTTTGCATCAACAGCAATATTTAGTTTTCGGCAGATACGACCGCGCTCTTTGCCGTATTTTTTGACTTTCCACTCATACCGCTATTTCGCGGGTTTTCCTCACTCCATAATGAGTTTCAAAGTAGTGGATATCTTTGATTGTCCACAGTGCGCACATTCTTCCGGGTTTATTTTCCATTACCATGTTTTATCAGCCATTATGGCTGCCTCTCCGGTTTGCCAGCGTGTTCCACCTGATAACGATTAATCAACTGATTCAGTGCCATTTCAACCTGTTTTTGCTGCTGTTCACTGCCATTCTGGTTGCGGACTTCATCATAACGGCGTAACTGCTCTTCTGCCGGTATGTGCCGGTTAAAAGCCTGCATGATGCCAAACACCTCCGTTTTCAGTTCACTGACCGTCATGTATTTTCCCCGCTGTTCATCCAGACGGTTCAGGCGCTCAGCCAGCTGCTGTAAGCGGGTCATGCCTTCGTTCCAGCCCGTCATCGCCTCTTCCGGGAGCGCACGACTCCTTACGCTCTTCTGCCAGTTATCCACCATTTCCTGAACACGGGGATTGCCGGGAAAAAGTACCCTCAGTTGCTGCAGCAGCTGCGCACTGCGTTGCAGGTTGTATGCCGGGGGTAATTGTGTCAGCCGCGTTATCTGCTGACCGGAAAGTGTTATCCACTCTGACACATGATTTAACAGTGAGGTTGTTCTGCTGAGCTGTGTCATCTGGTCTGCTGAAAGCACATCCGGTGGTGGTGTCAGCAGCGCCCTGAGTTGCTGCTCCGCCGGTGATGGCTGTGTCAGAAACTGCCATCCCGGGATGACCACGCTGACAGCCAGTAATGCTGCACAAACACCAGCCACAAACGGTTTCAGAAACGTGGGCGGGGATTTCTGAAGGGAATGTGTGTTTTCTGTTCCGCTCTCTGCTTTTGTTTCAGAAACAACATACACCAGACGGGAGTACGGCAGGGTCTGATGTTCCTGCACATCCGGAGCATCAGACCGGAGTGCCTGAGCCGGAAGGGTTACCGGAGACGACGCTTCGCCCTGCACCGGCTGATTTTCCAGACGGGTGATATATCCCTTCACCATAGCTTCCGGCAACGCCACTTTACTGCTCTGTTTAAGTTCGTGCCGGGCCAGTGTGTCACTCAGCGCCTTCAGGAATGTTTCGGTCTGATACAGCAGGGGCAGGTTGTCACGGTTATCCGGTGGCATGGCCCGGAGCGTTTTTTGCAGACGGTTGAACAGACCGGTAATAATTTCCAGCCGGGCGTGTGTATTCAGCGGCCACATCACTGACCAGTGATGCCGGGTCAGCGCCACAATCAGAGCCAGCCCTTCATTCAGGCCACTTAACCCTGTTGTATGCATCCGGGCGATGGTGTACCAGGATGCCGTCTGTAATTCCACGCCATTGTGTTCATACAGACGCAGGCAGAGCGTTTCCACGTAACGCCAGTCCACATCCGGGCGTGCCGGGTGGGTCAGTTTGCTGATTTCATCGCGCAGGGCAGCATAATCCGGTAATAACCGGGGGTCACCACCGGTTTTCAGTTTCACTTCAGAAGTCATCGGCAGATTCAGTGTTGCTGTATTAAATCATGATTAACAGTTACGGAAAGAACATCAGTGTGATACCGGTACCCGGGAAAGGTATTCCACTGCGCGGATGATTGCGGGTGTGACATCCCACCGCCGTTTCAGAACCGGTAACAGCTCATTAAGGTTTCTGATATAACGTTCAGTGAACAGCCGTTGTCCGTCCCGGGTTAAATGAAAACCTGACTGATTACAGGTAATGGTGATATGACAGGTATCGTTGCCAGTATATACGGCTTCCTGAGGTCTGAATCTGACATTCCAGTGCCAGGAGTACGGCGAATGGTTCAGATAAAAAAGACGCATCTGAATATCGTTAAATAACGGGTTCATAATCAAAATCACAAAAAAATATATTTTTCATCCGGACACCCACACAGGGGCAGCCCGGATAAAAAATCAGACATGATAATAAGATGAATTGTCCACAAACTGCTGTTGCTTAAGATGGCGCAGCAACACCCTGCCCTCCGGCATAAATGTTGTTCCGTAACGAACCAGTCCTGTATCTTTAAGTTCTGCATCAATGACATAATGCAACTCACCAGGCTGAGTCTGTTCCTGCATCGTCACGTCGACGCGCTTAATACGTGGCTCATACTTCAGCAGAACGTCTGAAAGCACGCGCATCAGTTGATGCGCCGTACCCGGCATTCCCTGCAGAACGGTTGTCATATCCGGCAGCCCATAGTCCGGAAGATGCTTAAGACTTCCTGCCCGGGTATTCAGAATACGCTGCATGTTATCGAGCACCGACACGATGACCTGATTTTCTTCACTGACCTGATGGAGGTTGAGGCCACCGGTAAAATTTCCGTATAAGGTTTCGTAAAGGGAGGGGCTATGATGAGACATCACAACTTCTTCTCATAATCATTTAATCGTGGAAATAGTTCAATCAACACACTGGAAAGAAGATTACCGGAGTAAAAAATCGATTCGACATTTTAACTTTTCCTTTTTGACGCTGCTTTCTCAAATAATTAATATGCTGTCTGTTTTTTGATTCCGTAGAAAGCATTATTATAAAAAACACCAACAATCCCATATCGATAAACAAAGATATAAAATTCATTTTCACCAGATCATCAAGAAAATCTGAGAACTGGGAAAAGATAATCAACAACAGGCTAACGACCACAGGATATCGATACCCCATATCACGAAGTCGCTGTACATTTAGCAGCATAAAAACAAATCCTGTAACGATAACAACAAATGAATAAATAAGACCATAGCCAAAAGATATTGAAAATCCAAAACTGGTCAAACCACTTACAGATTAATCTATCTTAACACCAGGAAAAGCGCCAACATAAACAGATGCAATAGCATTCATAACTACAAATGAAAAAACAGAGAGCAAAACACAATTAAAAAAAATAACTTAACCTTGCTCGACGCTGATATTGTATCGCATTTTTGATTTTACCAAACATTATCTGATAACAACCTTTTCATTAATACGCTGGAGTTGCAAATAAGTTTACTCAGCTATTTACTTATATCCGGTTCTTCCTGTTTTTCCTTGAACATAATCACTACCGTGGCTCCATCCACCGCACGGAAAAATATCCGTCACTGATACCCTCAGCACGCTGTACGTCATGCACAAACCACGCATAAAGGGTTGTTGGGGCACGGTACCCCATCACCGGTAGTGGCTTGCCGTCAAAACCTGCCGTGCCGCATTCAATAAAATAACTCGCCCGGACACAGGCCGGTTGATGAATATTCTCCATAAACATCTGCGGTGGGTTATACAGCTTTCGGGTCAGTAACAGACTGGCCGCATTAGCCACATCCGACAGCCAGCCCCAGTGCTTTTTCAGCGTCACAATATCATTAGTCACCTCATCTCTTGCCTGACGGGCTTTTGGTGTCATTCCCACCAGTCCTGCCATTGATGACGGCGATAACATTATTCCGTCCCGGATCCCTTCCAGTCGACGAAGCTCGCTCTTGTATTCATAAAACTGTCGTCCAAGCCACTCAAAATAACCATCAAGATGCTGGTTCATCGCTCTGTAACTTAGCTCCGGGGCACTGACCGCGCTCTGATACGATTTCACCCACTGCTCTACTGACTGATTGTCCACACTGTCATTCATTTCGAAATAAGACCATACCTGTCGGTCAATGTTATACAATGAACTAAAATCAGGGAACGGTACAGCGGCCTTCATCGCTTCAATATACATCTTCCGCAACGCCACCCGACATAATTCTGCGCTTGGTTTCTGCTCATCTGGTTTCAGTCCGCCGCCAATATCCTCACTACATCCTGGCATCAACAACTCCTGATGCCCGGAACAATTACGTCCAGTACGGTATACACAGCGCCAGCGCCGACGCTCATGAGCCGCCACCAGGTGCAATGATTTTTTGACGGCCCCGGGCAACGGCGACATATGGCCCAGATATTTCCTCCCGAACAGAGTTCCTACCGTTCCCACCGTTTTCGCGACCGGGCCGGGCAGCCAGCTGACCGCCGACGCCGCGTAATCCAGTCCATCATCACTGCTCTCCGGCGTATCCCGCGAGCAGTCAAACAGCCCGACAAACACGACATCGACCGGGACACTGCGAAAAGTAAGTTTTCCACTCGTTGTTTTATCGCATAGTTCACCCAACAGCATATCGATAAACTGCCGAGCCAGCGTCCCCCCCATGTCAAAACCAAAAACGGACACCGAAATCAACCGAACGGGAACCTCCCCGTTTTTAACCGCCTCCTCAAACGACCGGACAAAACTTGCTTTTGCACTGTTAAGACGCGTGTCAGCACCAGTCACAAAGTTATAGGCCACAAATGCTGAGTCACGCAGCCACGGCGTCGCCTCAACGCCCACCCGCTTCAGTGTGTTCACCGCCGAATCTTTCAGCATTCCCAGCCGTCCCTTCGGGGTCAGCAGCGTGTCTTTCATCTCCGTCAGGATGTCTTTGCTACTGGCACCCTCTACCGACGACTGAAAGGCCTCTTTGACCATATCCCCGGGCTTGTCCTTCAGGTCATTCAGCAACGAGTCCAGGGATTTATCCATTATCACCTGAAGTCGTTCCGACGTAGTCTCCACAAACGGCGTACCTAATCCGGATATGTAGTGCGCCTGATATGATTCTGTAGAGTTGTTTTTTTCAGGTACGGGATATGCCCGGAACAATCGTGCGATATTACTCAGCCTTTTTTCTGGAGCATCCTGCTCGATATTGCGCCCCACGCCGTCAAAAAAGAACCCGATATGCAGCACTCTGGAGCAGTTCCCCAGCCGATAGTCACAGGCCTGCTTAGCCCTATGCGCAGCAGCGATAATCGCATCCAAATCCATTTCCATGGTCACTTACCCTCTGTGTATACTGGTGGTGGAGTATATTTAGGACTACGCGGATCGTAGGGCGAGAACGCGTTATCACTCCAGCCCAGCAATACCCTGTCCCCCGGTAAAAAATGAACGTGCAGGTCGTTTTCTCCCCGCTTTCGCTCTGGTAACGGTATCACCACTCGCCGCTGCTCTGGTCGCATTCCCGCCTCATACTGTGGTCCGGTGACACTGAGCGTCCAGATCACTTCAGCGGTCTTTCCGCTGATACTGCCGCAGCAGGTTGTTTTACCATTTTCCCCCGCATATTTATTACTGGGATCAAAAGCGCCGGCATTCCCCCCTGCCATACCATTCACACTAAATCCAAGAATAGGCCGATCGATTTTACTGTGAATAATCAGCGTCACTCCCCCCATTGGCGGGGCCCAAGACATTACCCACACAATCCAGCCCAGCACAAACACCGCCGGCAACGAAATAATGCCCCAGAGCCATATTTTTCGTCGGCCGTAAAACTGTTTTACTGCAGCATCAATATGTTCAAGTTTTTCTGAAAACCCCATATTCAGTCTCTGTGATATTATTTGTGCATTTATACATGTGAATGATGACTCAATACCTCAGCCAGAGATTTCATACCAGCCACAACATCAGGTAATACAGTCCTCAACGCATCCGACTCCAGTATCTTTTTGTCCCCATTCAGGTAAAAAAGCGCGTACAACACGCGTTCTTTAGTCTTCTCTAACCCCACACGTTCGGCTTTATCCAGCGCATTCATCACCATTAATCGCTGCGCACAGGGTGGAAACATTTTGCTGGTTGTCATCTTCTGCCATTCGTTCAGTACACTGGTGATTTCAGGAGGATCTGCTATCTGCTGCCAGAGGGTGTTGTTCAGCCGAATTATATGGTTTGTGGGGTATTCAACTTCCGACGGTGTAATACTGAGTCGCTGCCATTGCCTTTCTCCGGGAAACCACCACTGCCTGATGCCATCGAACAAAAAAGCATGCCAGTCGCAGTCAGCACTCCGGGCCAGCACTTCCATGACATGACTGGCATAAAAGCGTGTCAACACAGTAGTGCCGTCTGGCCGCACAATTGTACAGCCACGGGATAACTGCACTGCCAACATTGATGGATAACGCGTTGAAACAATAACTGCGGTACATCCCTGCAAAGACGCCAGGTAGTCAGTTAACTGCCCGGCATTATCAATCTCCAGCAACCAGGGACCATAGTCCTGAAACTCTGTCAACTGAGGATGGATATACAGCGAATGCAATTGATTTGCATGATGCTCTTTAAACACCAGAAAATCAGCCTTCGGTTGCGCGCCAGCTTCCAGCAACAGAAAGAGATGTGTGTGAGTTGATTCAGGTAGCACCTGCATCATTTTTGTGACATCCATTGATTACGCTCCCTGAACGATAGCATCGTTGGCTTTGATGGCATTGAGGAGACATTCAATACAAATTTGGCCATTAAGTGGTGGATACAGGTCCGGGAGAAGCGGTATGGGTAGCGGCATTGTTGCCGGGGCTGCCACCATCGTCCGTTTCGTCCGCCGCAGATACGTCGCCATCGTACCGTACTCTATTTTCCCCGCCTCCAGCCGCAGGTAACTTCCCCCGCCAATCAGCGTGATACGTTTTTTCCCGGCAAGGGAGATATCACTTGCCGAACTCAGCGTCAGCTTCTTCTCAGCAAACAACCGCATGCTGCCGTTTTGTGCCTGAACATCCACTGCCCCTTCCCCGGATTTCAGGCTAAGTTGACCGGTCCGGGCAAAAAGCCCCAGCTTCTCTCCGGCCAGCGCGGTCAGGTTGCCCATTGTTCCGGTACTGATATCCCCCCCGGCGTTGACAGCCACATTTCGTGCTGCACTCATCTGCATATCTTCACCGCTGGTCAGCGCCATTCCTTCCGGTGCCGAGAAAAGCACAGCTTCATTGAGCGGTTTCAGCCGCTGCTCAAACATCTGTATCTGACTGTCAATATCAGCCTTCAGCGCCTGTGCCCGTTCTGCGGCGATTTCCAGCTGCTGCAGTTGCAGATTAAGCCTGTCGATTTCCTTCAGTGCGGCATCCATGTCCAGTGCCTCGCCCTGTGCTTTCGCCTGCGCATCCGCAGCAACAAAAAGTCCCTTCCCTGCTCTCAGGGCTCCCCACTCATCGGTACGCAGCTCTGTGCCTTTACCCCGCAGTTGCCCCTGGCTGTCCACCAGATGCCCGCTGTTAAGCTGTGTCTTACCGTACTCTGTGGCGAGTTTGATATGCTCCTCGCCACGCCTGTCCTCCATCCGCAGTTTTGAGTTAGCGGGTGTTCTGAGGATGTTCCGGGTGTGATTGTCCCGGTTCACGAGGTCAGAATGCTCAGCGTCATGCAGTGCATACGCGATGTACGGCAGGTCAATATCGCCATTGCTGTATGCAATCGCCACTTCGGTGCCATCAATGAGCGGCGTATGCCAGCCCAGCGTTTCACCGGCACAGGGTTTTGCCATCCGCAGCCACAGGTAGCCATACCCGGGTTCCGTCCCCTCCCGGTCAAAGTCCATCTTCACCCGGTAGCGTCCCTGTCCGTCCAGATGGGCGTAGATATCGTTCTTCTCGCGACTCTCGATCCGCGCCGGAAGCGTACCCGGGATGACCGGACGCGGGATTTCTGCCGGTCGGAAACAGTAACGTTCGGTGTAAGGCATTCCCCGGGCTGACACATGCAGCCGGGAATCCCGGCCCCCCCGGTAAGTCACCAGTGTGAGGACAATCCCTTCCTTCAGGTCCGTAATGACATCCCCCTGCGGCTCCAGTACCTGCCCCGGGGAGAGATGTGCGGCGTTGCTGAACAGGTGAATGCGGGCCGAGCTGTTGAGTTCCCGCTCGTGGTGAAGCCGGGCGTAAAACGCACCAGATTCGGTTTCCGGCTCCGGGCTGGTATCGTCTCCCGCTTCACGATAAGGTGCTGCGTAACGGTAATGCTCCCCGGTGGTGATCGCATCATTACGCACGCTGACCGTCGCATTCATCAGCGTGGTGGCTGTCCGGTAGTTGTAATCACGCGTGGTGACAGTGCCGGTGGCGACGTTGTGCCAGGTCCGCACATCCCAGACCGATTCTGCTGCGCCGTCGAACAACCCCGAGGGCTCGCTGTAAGGCAACTGCACATCAAACTGGTAGTGAAGCTGGCTGTCGGCAAAAATGTACGTATCCAGTCCGCGCACATCATCCATCTCCGTGCGCCAGTAAATCCCCACCTCAGACAGAATGCGCTGAATGAACTGCAAATCCGTTTCCTGCCACTGGGTGATAATTTCACGCGACGGGTAAGCGCGTTCCAGTCTGAATTCAAAATCAGCGCCCTCCAGCCCGTGTTTGCGCAGCACCTGCTCCACCACCTCAGGGACGGACTGGTTCTGAAATACGGCGCACTGCCGGGTATACTCCAGCAGTGCCAGACGGGAGCTGAGTGTAAGCCGGTAGTGGGACTGGTCTTTCGATGTGGACAGCCATTCCAGACGGGTCACAATGCCATGGACATTTTTGCCGTTACGCATCCGCAACGACGCATATTTCATCAGCACCTCTTCCGGAGGAATGTTCGCATTCCGGGAGGTGAACCCGATGTCCCACCGGAACGGCTCACTCAATGCTTCCCTGCCACGAAAACGTAAAACATCAGGCTTTACTGCACTTCCATTAATTTCCAGAAAATAACGGGTCTGCCCGTCAAAAAACGCTGACCAGTTATCCATCACGTCACTCCTTTACCGGCACAAGGCTGAGCCAGCCATCACCCAGTTCAATGGTGCGGGGCTTATCCGGATTGAGGTCATCACGCGTCAGTACCAGGCGCCAGCGATTGTCCTTCTGATCCGGCCGGTTAAACAGTCCCACCACAGCCACAAACTGCGCATCTTCATCCATGGGCATATTGAGCGTCACGCTACCATCGGGCATCACCAGCAGCTCTTTTGAGGCCAGCACGTCGTCCTTAAGTACCGTATCGGCATTACGCAGCAGTGTCTGGTAATCGGCGACATCAACGGCTTTACGATCCCTGAGCTGGTAAACCCGCACCATGGTTGCCAGTGGCGTCTGTGCGCCGTCAGCGTTAATGGCCGTGCGCGGGGTAAAATCCAGATGCAGCGTTTTGATTTTTTTGTAGAAGATGGATTTCGTGATGCTGATCGTGCCGTCCGTGACGGTCTGCGTCAGACCGCAGCCTGCGAGCAGGCCACAGGCAATAAACATCGGCACCCACCAGCGGATTACTGTTACCATTCAGGCGCTCCTTTATTGAGAGAGAGAACAGGTGATTATTCAAAGCGATAATGTCCGTCTTCAGCAGGCGGTAGCGCAGCACATTTCAGCCCTTCGTAGCAGCCCAGACTGACCGTCAGACTCTCCCGGCCATTGCTGAGTTTCCCCGCTTTCAGCCCCAGTAAACCGGTACGGCCCAGCTGAACAGGCCTGCCTTTGCCCAGGCGGGGCTCAGGCAACAACCGCACGGGGACAGTAAGGCGCAGCCGGACGTCACTGCGGTAGCCGAGATAAACACGCAGCAGGACCAGCAAATCGGTATGGAGGACACCACCGGGCAACCAGCCTTCCGCTTCGTTCGGATCCGCTGTTTCCAGTGTCATCAGGAGCCGGCTGCATGCTTCCCCTGTCGTTTTACCTAGCGGCGCCCGCTGCGAAAGACGGATGCGGCCGGCACCCAGTCCACTGCGGTTATCGATATGGACCTTAACCGGATCGGGTTCGGTGATAAGTGCGCGGGTATCCGGTGCCAGCAGACTCACCAGAGCCCGGATGCCTTCAGCATTGCGGGTGGGTAATCGCATGGCACCCAGTAAGGCCAGGAAACGGGAAACCGGCGTTGCCACCTGTTCAGCGGTGCCGGGTATACCGAGCCCGACCAGCCCCAGCAGACACTGCGATGTGGCATCGCGCCCCCCCTCCTCGAAAGTGGCCGGATACGCATATTTTCGCCAGATCCGGTAGTACTGGGTGGTGATGCGATGGCTGAAAATATCCAGAAATGAGGTGAGCGCCTCATGACCTTCACGGCGCTGCGCAATATCATCCAGCCAGGACGTCGGCAGAGGTGAGTCCACCCCATACATTCCGAGAAATGTCGTGCGGATTGTTGGGGGTAATGTCGGACGGTCTTCGTCGATCTCCACCGCTTTCAGGGTGCTGACCGGGAATCCCATCCCGGGCCAGGGTCTGAATCGCACCGGATCATCGCCCGGATGGCTGGTCGTGCCCAGTTTTGGCCCGTCCGGATTTTCCAGTTCCAGCAGCTGGCAGAAACGATAAAAACTGGCCCGCCAGATATCGTTGTTAAGGGCCAGGGTCTGCGTCAGCCCGGTACGTGCTGGCTGTGATTCTCTTTCCATCTCAGTCGTTTCCCTGTGGGTTGCAGTACCAGTGTGAGCTGGTTGAAAAGGTGGACATCAGCATAGAGCGCAAAGAAACGGTGCAGCATCTCCCCGAAGAGATTCACATCGCCCTCGCCGGCAAAATTATCCATATTCAGCGTGACCTCAATGTCCACGCCACGGAGCATAAAGCCCTTTTCAAAACGGCGGATCAGGGTGTGCTTCACGGCAACGATGGCTTCAAGCCGGCGGCGGTTCATTTCATCGTCGGTCCAGTCATAGAGCGCCAGCGTCCCCCGCAGCACCTCCGGATTGTCCATCATGCTGAGAAAGTTTGAACCGAGGTGACTCATCACCCGCCAGTGAAACCGGTCATTTGCCGGGGGATACAGTGGCATCGTCGGTGCGGTAAGGTTCAGGACTTTGACGGGGACTTTGCCGGTTTTGACCGCCCTGTCCAGGAGCGTACTTTCCAGCGCCCTGCGCGGAAGCTGCCCGTTGGTCGCGGTGATTCGCATCGAGAGGGACTCCGGTTTATCAGACAGCTGCTCCAGTTCGAACGAACGCCCCCCGAGAACTAACCATGTGTCATACAGGCCGGAGGGTCCCCGTTTCACGCGGGTGTGGTAATAACGTTCAGGAGCATCGTGGCGCATCATACCGCCCCGGTGCCGGAAGCTGGTGAACGGGACATAAGGGTGTCTGCCATTCTTCACCGAACCGTGAATGTTATCGACGCTGTAAATTTCGGTGTGACCATCCTGAAGACGCAGGGGCCTGAGCAGGTACTCGTTATCCAGCGGGTTAAGGATCAGCGGGTCGGCTTCCAGGGTAAAGAGATTGATAACCGGCGCACAGTGCAGGCGGAAGTTTTCTGTCTCAAAAGGCAAACCGGATGACCAGGCTTCACTGAGCACAATGTCGATTTCAAACCAGGTACTGCCCGACGTGAGCCCGATGGTGTCGAGGCCGCGCAGTTCAACAAACATAAACTTCGGACGGAAGCTGAAATACTCCAGCAGCAACTGGTAACCACTGAAGGCTGTATCAGCTTTCTTCCACAGGCAGTCATTGTCGTCAAAGCCCATGGGTCTGCACCAGCCGTCAAACTGATGACGTCCGGTATATGTCCCGGCATGACGCGCATACATGGCATGTACACGCCGGGTCATTGCCAGATGCAGTGCAGCGCTTACCGGCGACTCTGCATTAAGAAAAATGGCGACTTTGTCGATCCCGGCTTTATTCCAGTCCACTTTTTCAGGGCATTCGAAGCGCAGACGGATAGCAGAGCGGCCATCGGATTCAGTATGGAGGCGGGCATCAGCAAGGTGCAGCGGTTGTAGCAACACATCGCGGGTCGTCCGGTACTGACAGGCGGTTTTATGCGGCCCGACAGGACGGGACAGAACGGAGAAGCCTTCGGCCAGTATTTCGGCCTGACGCAGACTACGCCAGTCAGGCGAGAACTCAACGATGGCCAGCGACGGGATAGTCCGCATATAGTGCGGCCACAGCAGACTCACCAGCCCTTCGGTGAGCTCCGGCAGGTCATCATCCAGCTTTTCACGCAAACGTCCCATCAGGAAGGCAAAGCCTTCAAACAGACGTTCCACACTGGGATCGCTGGCGCCAGGCTTATCCAGATTCAGCATTGCTGCCCGATCCGGATGGGCACGGGCAAACTCTTTACCGGCTTCCCGCAGATAGCGCATCTCTGCTTCGTAATAGCGCAGGGTTAAATCATCCATACAATTTTAAATACTGATTTATTTAATTAGGTTCTTTGGCTATGTATATTTCTGATTCAGAATCGCCCTGATAAGAATATGCATAAACAGAGAGAATCAGATCTTCTCCGTCATAGTTTATATAGAATGGATCCAGAATACCTTCTATGGGGATGATTCGTTTTGTTGTTTTTTGGTTTATGTCAGTTTTCCAGATACAACCTAATGCACCGCTATTATCAAAATAAAATGTATTGCTGTCATCTCCCCATACATATTTCCGGGAATATCCAAAAATATCATCAGTGATTGAATTATCAGCCTTATCCGCAAAAACATTCAATCCCTGGTCCGGACGGTTGGCTGGAAATACATACATGCCTTCATCCGGATCTTTGACGTAACCGTCACTTGAAGCAAGTCTCCATTTACGATCAGGTGATAGTAATGAAGCATTACACTCTGAAGCCCCACAATAACCCGTCCATGGTGTTGTTTCCTGACTCAGTGCTTCTGCCTGCCCGGAGGAAATATCTGAAATACCTTTACCTCCATCCGGAGTTATAAACAAATAATGATATTCTTTATGTGAATCATTCCTGACAGAAAAGTACGCTAAAGCGTTTCCCTGAGCATCCCGGGTACGGGATATTATATCCACATTACCATCATACTGTTGAATGATGCGGGGGCTTATACCATCCACAAGCTCCACAAGAAGTGTGGCGTTTTTACCCTGATACTGTCCACTGACAGAAATATAAATGTACAAATCACCTTTAATTTCCTGATATGTCAGTACTGACGACACATACATTTTTTCAAAATTAATTCCTCCATCAAAACTATCAGATGAAAATATTTTTTTTACAAGCCATGGCGAATCGGTTATTGTAAATCCGGATCTTGTCTTTATTGGACCATCCAGCATTTCATCCAGTTTGTCACCTTCACGGTTGAAAATATCATTGACATTCCGGAGATTGTTGCTTGCTGCTAAACTTCGATTGCGTAGTAAATAGCTATTGGTAATACAGGAAACATCCTCCAGGCAACTGTTTCTTTCTTTTAGCCATTCTTTTTGACGTTCCACCAGACGTCCACGGCTTAAAGAACTGTCATAGGTATTTTTAAAAAAATTGTTAAGCGCACTGTCAAGTCCTGATAAATACTCATTGCTACATATCGTTTTTTCTGTCGGTGATAAATCTGCAAGAGAACAATCAAATCCCGCAGATACTGCAATTTTGCAGCCAGAAAGAAGGCATAAAGCCAGAGCAATAAAGCGATAACACATGATATTCCTTGTTTGTTTCCATTCAGGATTATTGGCAAAGCACCATGGCACGGGCCGGGTCAAGGGCGATCAGCCCTGCCAGCAACGTATCCATCTCAGGCATCAGACGGGCTTTGTCAGATTCACTGCGACCGGCTTTCATTCGTAGCAGCTTCAGGCGTCGGGCCCGGACTTCAAACAACAAAGCAGGCTCCCAGTCTTCCAGCGTCAGCTGTGGCGCACGGGTAATGAGTTCACCAAGCAGGTGAAGCGCCATATCGTTCCGGCCATACTGCTCTGCCACCCGGGCCATGAGCAGGCGTATCAGCCAGCGATGACGTAGTGTATCCATTCCCGGTCGGGACTGGAGCCAGGCAAGCGCCGCTTCAGGCCCTTCCGTGTCTCCCTTTTCCATGGCTTCAGACTCAAGGATCAGCACATCGTCAGTCTGGTCATTAACAACGGCAGGAATGGCAGCTTCATCGCCGTACATCATGTCTTCTTCATTCACTTTTTCAGCGATCCAGGCGAGGGTGACCTCGTCGGCAAAGGGAGTGCCGTCATTCCATGCCAGCCCTTCAAGACCCGGGAGACGTTTAAGCAGCAGCCGCAGATCTGACAGGACAGCGTCAGACCATGAATCCCAGGGCTGACCAGCATGACTGAGTCCCTGCCAGAGATACCACTGAAGATCGAGCCAGAAATGATTCACACCTTCGCAATACATCTGACTGGCCAGTTCAATCAGCTCAACCCAGTTTTTCTGAAGCCAGAGTCGCTTAAGCTGAGCGCGATACCCGGTTTTCGGGGGTACCAGGCGGGTACGCCCGCTACTGTCCAGCGAAGGGAGCTGATCGACCGTATCCCACCGCACCGTCTTCATCAGCCGGTGAGAAGCCAGCCAGCCCTGCGGCTGCCCGCTCAGCCAGCGGGAAAGTAACCTGGCCTGGTCGAGTAAGTCGCGGCCCGATGTCACTGCTGCCAGTTGTGGTGAGTCCGGGAGAGCTGATTCACGCCCGGTCTCCCGGGGACTGCTGTTCTGGGGGACCAGTGCCTCCACGCCCCCTGAACGTGCCAGGCGGTTCTCAAGCGCGGAACAAAGCCCCGCAAAAGACGGTTTCTCAGCCTCCGGCCAGTCTGCCACGGCGGATCCCAGCAGGCTTATGGCACCCGCCGTCAGACCGGCCTCATTGCTGTCCACCCCGGGCCATAACAGCAGTGCATCAGTCACTTTTGCACTGTTCAGCCACTCCAGCGCAGCTTTCCGGGCGGCAGGACGCCGGGGATGACATGCCTGTCCATAGCGGGTCAGCATCGCAACAAGAAGTAATAAGCCTTCGGACAACCCTTTTTCACCGTCGCGGGTGAGACGGGCCAGCACGTACCAGGTCACGACCCGAATATCTCTGGCGCATTCGCAAAGGCACTTCTGAGCCAGTTCGCACAACAACGCTGAATCGGTACCTGAAATCTTATTGATCTCTTCACGCATCAGCTGAAAATTATCATCGTATGCAGGATCGTCCCCGGTTTCAGATCCGGAGGTGAATGGATACAGCCAGTTATCCCAGAGCGACAGGGCCTCATTTGCGCGGGAAATGAGACTCAGCCTTTCTTCCTGGCTGGCGGCGCAGGCCGTTAACAGGGCTTCCGGTGAACTCATTCTTGTTCCTGTTTGTCAGTCTCTTTCATAAACCTCACGACCGCTTCCGGAGAAGCGTCGTCCTTACTGTTGACGATTTGTGGTGGCGTCCATTTCAGCAGCATATTTTCTCCAGCTGAGTGAGTTTGCCCTTCCGGTAGCTTACCGATCGTTTTTTCTGACATGGGGGCGAAAACGCCGACGGGCGTGAAGGAACCGTTCTCTGAAAGGGTGAAAAATGTGCCCATCAGCCCCCGGACTGGCGCCGGATGAATGCCCCTGTTCATTTTTACTCAACACCTTCCGTGCCGGCGGCGACGTTAAAAATGGCGGTGGGCAGCGTAAACCCCTGTAGCGTCAGTAAGGCAAGCGGACCGTCGCCCAGCTCACTGCGCATGACGAATTTCAGAGGATTACCATCGGCAGTGATCCACACCAGTTGTGTACGGCTGGCATCAAGTGGCGTGATCAGAGCTTTGTCCAGCAGGCGAATAAACCCCCAGTTCCCCTGGTGACTGGCGTAGAGTTGCATACCACTGCTTACACTCCGCCAGGTGAGCGACACACCAGGATAGTAAGTATTCCCCGGCCAGGTGAAGCTCTGCCAGCTTTCCATCTGATTGAAGTAATCCAGATTCTGTTCATCGAGGGTAAGCTGCACTCTGGCAACATCCCGTGAAGGACGCGCCATCAGTTCGAAGTGAACCCCCGCATCGCCCTGAGAGAACACGATATCTGACAGCTCTGCCAGCTGATTAATCGCCCGGAGGAAATCCGGACTGACAACCATCCCCTGGCTTGCGGAAGGATCAACAACCCAGCGACTCCCCTCCTGGTGGAGGAGCCCGCCAAGATGAGTTTTCAGGAACGTCGTGATCCGACCCGAGTCGCTACGCAGAAACTGTGCCAGTAACGGCAGGGAGGCATCGCTGCCGGTGGCTTTAAACGGATACCGCCCCGCAAAAGCCTTATTCCACTGATCGACTATGGTTGTCTGCCAGCGGGTATTGAGGCTGCCCGCAGCCGGGACAAGCACCTGACGCCAGGCCAGATCCAGCGGTTGCACAAACAACGACTGACCAAATCCACTCCATTCCTGCCCCAGACTTGCTGCAACCAAGCTGCCGTAATCGCGAGTGTCCGTCAGATCGATGGCTTTGCCCTGAAACACGGCCCGGGCCAGCATCTGCGACATCGCCTGCGGATCCGGGGCGCTGGTAACCTGCTGAAGCTTCAGCCGCATCTGGGTTACACGGGCGAGCCAGGACCGGAAGCTCAGATTACCGTTGCTACCCGCCCCCTCTTTCCCCTCCATCAGCCCCGTCAGCGGTCCAAATACCCCATCGAGCGGGCCTTCAGGGCCCTGTGCCTGTACAATAAACTGCCTGCCATTTTTATTCTTATCGAGCAGTTTTTTCGCTGAATCCACGATTGAATCAGCCAGTGCCTCACCTTTCTGCCCCGTTTTCCCCTGGTAGTTCAGCGTGTTCATCAGTGCAACTAACGGAGACTGACGGACATCACCGATCAGGCTCAACTGGGCAATGGCTTCGGAAAGTGACGTGGGTTCATGCCACTGTATGCTGTTGAGCATGTTCAGCCAGGCATTACCAAAATCGGTAAAATAGCGTTCAGTCAGGCGGGTCTTCAGCGCCTCCGGAGAGATATCGCTCCCTGTCTGATGCGTCTTATCCGTCAGTACCCAGTCAATTTCATCGCGGCGTGTTCTGACGACTTCGTTAATCGCATCCTGTACCTGCTCTTCCCAGGCCTGGCGCGTAAACATTCCCGGAACGACTTCGTCAGTGCTGAATACCGTTGAGGCATCGGTGTCACTGGTCATATCCGCAAGTGTTAAATCAGGCCAGTTGCTGGCTACGCGCTTAAGCATCTCCTGATATAACCCGGACTCAGCATTCCGCTGGCCAATTTGCTTAAGCAGAATCTGACGGACCGTACTGATTAATTCATCGTCAGGCTTAATTTTCCATTCCGGATGCGCCGGAAGGTTTTGCGCATAAAACCCCAGCAGTTTCGGTGCGAGGTTCTGCCATATGCCATCCGGCACATTCCGGCGTTTCGGTAAGGCTTTCAGCGCATTTTTTGCCAGCCAGCCAGCGTCCGCTTTGTCCGGACGCGCCAGCATCAGATAACTTTTGAGTATGTCGTAAGTATGCTGTGTGCCCTGCGTACGGGCATCACTGGCAGGAGGGAGTTGCACAAAGGCATTCAGCTGCTGCCTGAGGCTGTCTGCTGTGGCATCCCTCATCAGCTGTGCGTTATTTTTCGCATACAGCGGCCAGAGCGCGGCCAGCGTGTCGCTGTCCTGATTAAGACCAAATCGTGTGTACCATGGCGCACCGGTTGCCTCACGATGTTGCAGACGAGCAATGGCCTGCTGGAGTACAAGCTGGCTGCGCAGGCGTTCAGCCAGTGGTTTTGTTGTATCCGCTGCCTGTCTCGCCGTTTCCTGCGCCTGATAAATCTGAGTACGGTTAACGAGCAGAGACAGCAGTGTACCGGCCCCCCACAGGACAATCAGGGAAAGCAGAATCAATCGCAGCATCTTCAGCCAGTTAAAGCCCGGCTTCCTGCCGCTGACGGTATCACAGTCGTCAATAATGGCTTTCCAGACCGGTGTGTCGGGGCATGTGTTTGGTACCGCTCCGGCAACGGTCAGTTCAGGGCTGAACATGACACCGCGTAGACGCCAAGCCGCAGTCCTCTGCATCAGTCCACTGAGCAAAACAGCCAGGCTGGCTTTCAGCTCCTGCCGCAGTCTGAGTGACAACTGAAGGAGACCAAAATCAGCAGGATCATTCAGTATCTTTGCCATTCCTGCTTTTTGCAGATGTAACGCCAGTGCGGAAAACGCTTCGTCCGCACCTTTCACAGTTCCTTCCGGTCCGAAGATGACCCCTGTTGCGGCCGTTTTCGCGTCCTGCCGGGCACCGGTAGCGTTGTCAGTCAGCCACAGCCAGACTGGCGCCTGCCAGCCAAGCTGATGGTCGGCTTTCTGGCGGTAACGCAGGAGGGCATCCCGTTCGCCATCCGTCGGGAGGGCTGAAATACTCATCACCTGAATGATGCCATCAACCGGTTGCCCGGATCGCAGACGCTTCAGTTTTGAAAGGAAGATCTCGTCCGGGAGTGACTGCGCGTCTCCGCCATAAATCAGCACGTAGCCGTCGCCTTCCTGCCAGAGGTCATGGCAAAGACCCGGGGCCGCTTTCCGGACTACATCCGGATCCCCCATCACCAGCAGGAGTCGCACCTTACGCTGCCAGCGGCGCCCATAGCGAAAGCGCAAATGTTCTGAAACGGCATCTTCGCTGAAAACCGGTTCATCATCGTCTTCACCGGGACTGGTGTTCGTCACCGGAGTGATACTCTCAGCTTTTTTCTGCCCCCACTGGAAATACAGCCCGGATTTACCGGCGAGGTCGAAAGCCTTCTCCGTCAGCCAGCCGAGTAAAAACAACGTAGCAACCAGTATGGCGCAGAATGTGAGTATGCGCTGACCGTCATACGGACCGAAGCCAGTGGCCGAAGCGACGTTTTCCGGAAAGGCATAAAAAAGAAATGCCACGATGACCGTCAGAAAAAAGGCGACAGTGACAACAGAGCCGATGAGTGTTTTTACTTTTACCTTAGCCATTCCCGGGTGATTCCTTGCGAACTTCTTCTTTGGTGATGACGGCAACCCAGACGTCGTCTTTGTCAGTAGTGGACTGGGCGGCGATAACCTGCGGGCCATTGTCTCTGCATGCCACTGAGGCAAGAATTACAGCGAGCCAGGGAGCGGCGCGTCTGGCATATCCCAGAGCAGAATCAATTCCATGATTGTCTTTTGACAGACTGAATGTCACCCCGTTATCTTCACAGGCCATATTCCATCCACTACCGCCTGAAAGAACCGGACCTGTATACCAGGCCGTTTTTAGTGCTTCAGGGGCTGTCGCGGCCCATAACAGTGCCCTGTTCAGCGTTTTCACAAGCCGGGCTTCCTTGCCCTTTTCAGGGCGATGAAGGCATACTGCATCCGGATAACCAGCAACCTTACGGTTGCTGAGCACCACGAGAGTAATGGCATCGGCGTCACCTTCATCTGGCTGCGCAGGCAATGAAAACGTCACGCCTGCAAGAATGCCCGGCGTATCCCAGCGCTGATCCAGCCAGGCATCAAACCCCGCCAGACCTTTGCCCGCAAGGAGTCTGAAGACTCTCCCGGTTCTGACCGTGAGTTCATTTCTGAAGTGTTCCTCCAGTCCGGGACGGATATCGTCGTCACAGTCCAGCATCAGACAGCAAGAAATATCTTTCGACAGGGTGTCTGTAATTTTTTGTACATGGGTGACGAGTGTTGACGTGACAGAGATGAGTTCTGTATCAAGAGCTGTCTGAAAACCGGGTAAAGCTGCATACCTGACAGCAGATTTGGAACCACGTGGCGTTGAGGTCTCTGAAGCTGGAACAGTATGATTAACTGCGTTAACCAGTGCACCGGGACTATTTCCTGAAAAGTGTTGAACGTATGTATCGAGTATCCAGCCACAGCGCTGCCCCCGACAGGTTTCGCGCTCAATAAGCGCTTCGCGCTCCACATTCCTGGACTCAGCCCCCACCTGCTCTGCTTTGTATGCAAACCGGCGCAGGGAGAAAAGCAGTCCCCAGAGACAGAAAGGCAATCCCAGTGCAGTAAACCAGAAAATAAAGCCTGTGCGTTCTGTCGTCCAGTTCCAGAGCGTTAACGCAAATCCTCCTGACATGACAAACGCCAGAAACAGCAGCCACCGACGGGTATCAGGCCGTGGAACCTTTGCCGCCTTTTCAGGGATGGTATCCAGCAGGACCGGCATACTCAGGCAACCTTTGCAGGTGCAAAAGAACTGATCAATGTACAGCCACAACCACATTTATGACCATGAAAGGCAACCGGGATCCCGTTATCAAGATAATCAGGATTGCCTTCGATGATGGTTGTCGGGCCATGTCCAGGTATCGAACAGGAAACCATATCACCTTTACGTGCCACGCCAATCCCACCAAATATCATGGTGTCTGAACAGGTCATAACAGAACCGCCGTGAGTGGTTTTGTCGCCTTTTCTAATGATTTGCAACATTTGTATCTCCGTTAATTTATTGTTTACAGGGCAGAATAAATTAATATTTATTGCTCAAGTATTTCAGCTTTGAGCCAGGTTCATAAGAGGCAAAACCTTTTGCATTGATATAACCAATATTTACTCACTCATTATCTTGTAACATCCGCACAACACTTACCTAACCTCTGGAAATAAGATAAGCACTAACATTATTAGCGTTCGGTAAAGAAAATAAACCTTATTTATTTTTTACATTGATTTTTATGGATGTTTTGCTCAGATACTTCAGTTCATCTTTCAGGGATTCTCGAATGGATATAATTTTTTTATCGACGCTCTTTTTTATTCTGGCTTTATCTACAAATGAAGGCCAGTTGTATGATTTCGTAATAAACTCCCATAGATAGAATTCAGTTCCACCCCATCAATCAGATCAAAGCTCGCTGGTGCTTTATTCAGCGTCACAACCCCCGGCTCGTCTAACGCGTACTGCAATACTTTTTTACGCTGGCTGCAGGTAACCAACCATTTTTGTATGCGATACAACTAATATTGTGTATCTGCTTCAATTACTACATCAACTGTATTATTTTTAGATTTTAAGAAATAGCGAACAGATTCATTTTCTTGTTCAATCACTATCTCTAGTGCATTACGACCAGTCCATTGATAATTAATATCTCCTCCATTAAAAGGGTATTTAATGTTTCCACCAGGCAAGTTTTTCTTTAAAGCACCTTTATAATGACTGAACGCACGAATATCGGAATACACTTCAGCTATTGTTTTCTGACCAAAGTTACAGTTATATTTACTTCTTCCATCGTATGATTCTCCTTCAGAAGTATTTTTACAGTATTGCCAAAAATTAAATTTATCTTTATTCTCCGAAGTTACATTCCCACTCTTCTTCATAAACACAACATAATCTTGCTCAGAGAAAAACAAATTCCCATTATTTTCTATGAGCTCACTGTACGGTTCTGGGCATTCTTCACCAGGCCTGAGAGAGGTCAGAACAACAATATCATCCGTAAGAGGTTTTCCTTCATGTACAAACAGCGATTTATACATTTCTACAGTATCTTTAGAGTAAAAATAAGAAAGCAATGTTTTATTTATTCTGACGAAATCAATAGAGCAGATATTTGCTTTTGCCAGCAGGGAATTCTGAATGGTGAGAGTTTTTGAATCAGTGACGATCTCCACTTGACGAAACTGTTTTGTAAGATTGCGAACCCTATCCGCATCTGTCATTCCTAAGAGAGTTGAGTTGGATACTTTATCAAAGATCCATACATCCTTTGCTTCACTCACCTGTATGTGGGCATTAAACGATAAAAAAAAGAAAATGTAGAACCATAATTTTTTTTCATTCACAAATAGTATTCCTTGAATTAAACTCAGTCAATGAGAAGAATCATAAACATTATTATTGAATAAGTTCCACTCTTTCCTTCGGCGTATCTTCAGACCCGCGGTATCGCCATTGGTGATATCGAGGAATTCATCAGCTGCACCAGTATAATCCCCACTGTTTAGTTTCGATTTGAGTAAAGGTGCTTTGCGTAAGGAGCCGATATTGAACAAAAGGCTTACCAACGCATCAAACTCGTGCTGATAGAGATTCACCGTTACTGATCTTTTAATTTCATTTACATATGTGGGCAGTCTTTCTTCAAAAAGTTCGTCAGCACGGGCAGGTGTGATACCATCTTTAAATTCATCTGGCAGATCGATATCCTCACACTTGCACCTTGCGATTAAGTGACCATAACCAATGGTACAATAGCCCTCTGAATCATTGTAAGGTTTAGATTTAAATGACTCCCATCCCTTAATAAAGTCTTTACCCTTATCTGAGACCTGTAACTGGTTTATATCGATCCGGTTGGCATTTTCACTGAAAGTATTTTCGTAACCTTCGAGCAATATTTCCAACGGATCACGTAAGTCACTTCGTCTTCTGTAAGGTGTGCCTGACATATTGTTTGGAGGCGGTTCAGATTCATCTCCAGGATAGTATTCAAAATGCAGCATATAAACCGTCTGCCCTGGTATAATGTTGGGATGTTTGTTAGTTTCGGGAGAAATCATTAATCCTGTTTTGGCTATTATATGCCCCTGGCACACCTTGTCCCCTACTTTAACAGTAATACTATCAGGATCAACTTCTCCATAACGTGCAAAGAAACGTCTATTATCATTCGTTTTATGCTCGATTGTTATTTGTGACGTTCCCATATAGTAAGCCGTAATACTTTTGACTACTCCGTCACAAACAGCGACAATTTCTGTCGAAGGCTCGGTATATAAATCACGCGCAGCATGTTTACGATCTCCCCCACTTCGATTCCGACCAAATATAGCCTGAGAAGCATTACTGTCACTTAAAGATGCAGCCCAGTAATAATTTTTCCAGACTCCATTAATATCATTCTTCGGTTTGACTTTAAGCGGAAAAATAATCAATTTCTGATTGTTTGAAATAGCGTCTAAAAACACAATAGGATGCATATGCCACGGCTCCGGTCCCAGCGCCACTCCTTTTTCGGATACTGCTTTCATCCACGTCATCTTATCCAGAAACGCTTCCAGATACGTTTTCCATAACGGCGCATCCCTAGTTAATGGATCCAGATAGTTTTTCCACAGCGGATCATCCTTACCGTAGTACCATTCACTGGCGTGTTTCGCAATAATACGGTACAGGCGGTCACGGTACGACACATTATGAATTGCCTGAAGATATTCCTGCTCTGAGTAATGTCCGTCCTCGTTACTGTCTGTCATCTCCAGCAGTCGCTGGTAGTTATATTTATTCAGCGCGTGAGTGATGCGTTTTTCCTCCTGCGCTGCTTTATATAACTGCTCCAGTATCCCCTTCACCACGTTATCTGGTCGCTTTACCCCGTCAATCAGATCAAAGCTCGCTGGTGCTTTATTCAGCGTCACAAACCCCAGTTCGCCTAACGCATACTGCGATACCTTTTTTACACTGGCTGCAGGTAACCAGCCACCTTCCGGGCGTATCTGATAATACGCCGCATCCTGATTACTGGTCAGCGTATTCCCCCCGGCATCAACGCCAGGGACTTTTGCCAGAGTCAGAACGCCTGAGGCTCTTGTTTTTCGCTCTCCCGCAACCATACCCTGTTCCCCCTTATCAAATAACGGTGCATCAGTTTGCCAGGTCAGATAAACCGGTGCATCTTCTCCTGCTTTGCCGGGGTTGGTGATGAACTTTTCCATATCATCCATACTCAGGCACTCTATATGTACCTGGTAGCGCGAGCGTTTACCGTTTTCTTCCGGTAGCTGATAAAAGCCCATATGACCGAGATTATCCCCTGCACTGACAGTCACAGGGACTGGTGGAACATACACATCATTAAAAACGGGTTCACTGCCGGATGCTGCCGGTGCAACCGGCGTCAGGCTGTCACCATCTGACACCACCCATATCCGGTCACCTTTTTTCAACGTATCCTTATCACGCCCCAGCGTGACCAGACTGAACGTTCTTGCGGCATCGCCGGGGCTCCTGCCCGGGCGGATGACCTGCTGCGCCGTATTACCCGGTTCGTAAGAGAGCGGAAAACCTGCTGTCAGCCTGCCCGCCTTTTTATTGTGCAACACATCTTCCCGGCTCAGATAGTAACCCCAGTCTGTACGCGAGGTACAGCTCACCACACCTTCCGGCTGAGTGGTGTAAGCAGGAGTACATTTTGCCCACCAGGACGGAACCGGCGCTGATTTAATCGCTCTCAGAGAGCCCCTGTCTGATACCGTCCAGACTTTCGTTCCCGCTGCAAGCGTCTCTCCCGCTGCATTTTTCGTCTCTCTGGTAATGGTCACTTCGGTAAACTGACGCCTGTCTCTGCTGCGAGTGACAATAGCGTCACTCAGTGTGACAAGCGTGTCTTTATTCAGTTTTCCGGCTTCACGGCCTGCCTGCATATCTTCCGCACTGGTGTAATAGCGCTGGATTCCTGCCACTTTTCTGTCCGCCCGGCGCCCCTGTTGTCCATAAGCAGCCCTGGGTGCCAAATTCATGTACAGCGTAAAAAACGTCAGTCCACTTTCTGCGTTATCAGCCGGCTGAATATAATGTTTCACCAGCACAAAGGATGTCGAAGCGAACAATTTTTCACCACGCCATTCAATCGCGGCACTCTCGTAATCCCTGCATACCCGCCAGGCAACGATTTCACCATCGGCCATACAACGAATAAATTGCTCCCCTTTATAAAGTTCGCGGCAGTACTCTTTTTCGGGCTCACTGTCTGTACTGAGGGCACACCAGGGGATCGTTGCATCAGTAATATGAATACCGCCATGCCACATTCCCTGGCTTCCCACCAGATACAGCCCTGAGCTTTCCCCTCCGAGCATCGATAACAACGCTTCCACGGAGGAAAAGGCATGGTCATTTTTGTTTGACGGTACGGGGTAACTGATTTTCGGTAACTTTGCTGTCATAAATCCCCTTTCATGCTATTCACTGGACCATTTGGCGGAATTTTGGGTCGTGACCGTAACGTCTGTCCTTTTAAAGTCCGGTGTCTCCTGCGGCAGAGTGCTGCCATTTCCGGGCACCAGATAATTCGCGACCTTCATCACCATCATCCCTTCTGAACCATGCTCTATCCCGTTCTTACTCAGTCTCAGGTAAGACCCGCCACCGTTCAGCGTCAGGGTTTCCGGCGTGCTGATAATAATTTCATCTTCACTACTGGTCACCGTCAGCTGTTTTTCCGAAAACAGCGCCATCGTGTTGTGCTGAGCCTGAATCTCAATATCTCCCTGGTTGGCTACCAGTTTCGCCCCGTCTTTATGCACAAACAGACCAAGGGCTTTTTCCACCGTTACCGACAGATTTTTCATCGCACCGATATCAAGATGCTGACCTGCATTGATCATGGTGTTACGGGTACTGCAGAGCTGAAGGTGTTCACCTGAGGTCAGGGCCACCCCCTGCGGCGCACTCCCCAGCAGGACCGCTGACTGAAGTTCCCTGATTTTGTCGGTTACAAACCTAATCTGAGTATTGATATCACAGAGCAGGGCGCCAGCGGCTTCGGCAGCGCTGTTCAGGGCCTGCATCTGGCTGTTAGCCTGGTTAATCTGACTTATCGCTGCCGCCATTTCCAGCACTGGCCCCTGGGCTCTGGCTTGGGCATCTGCCGTCAGGAACAGCCCTTTTGCTGCACGTACAGCACCATGCTCATCCGTTCGCAGTTCAAAACCGGCACCTCGCTTTTCACGCCGGCTGTTGACCAGGTGTCCCATGTTCAGCTGTGTTTTGCCATATTCCGTTGCGAGCTTGATATGCTCTTCCTGGCGCTTATCCTCCATCCGCAGCTTATTGTTCGCCGGCGTGCGCCACACGTTCCGCGTATGATTGTCACTGGTGACATGATCCGGATGCTCTGAATCATGCAGGGCATAAGCGATGTAGGGACGATCCGGATCTCCGCCGTCAAATACAATGGCCACTTCAGTTCCGTCGATAAGCGGTGAGTGGAAACCGTACGTATCACCGGCATAAGGTTTAGCCAGCCGCAGCCACAAATAGGCATAACCCTGTTCAGTACTGTTGCGGTCGAAGTCCAGCTTCACCCGGTACCGTCCCTGATCGTCCAGATGGGCGTAGATATCGTTCTTCTCGTGACTCTCAATCCGCGCCGGAAGCGAACCGGATATCACCGGGCGACTGAGCAGTGCCGGACGCCAGCAGACGGTTTCGCTGTAGGGGATCCCCTCAAACGTCAGCGTAAAGCAACTTTTGCGTGAACCGCGGGAACGCACCGTGGTGATAACGATGCCTTCCCTGACGACATCGGGTAACGTGCCGTCCGTTTCAAGTACCTGACCCGGCGTCAGATAAGGGCTGGAGGAATGCCCGCTGACACGATACTGTGCGTTCAGAATGCGTTCGTGACGCAGACGGGCAAAATATGCCCCGGTCTCCGGGCTTTCAGCGTCACCTGCCGTCAGGAAGGGTTCAGCATAATGGTACGTTTCTCCGGTGGTGATCCCTTCCTTACTGAAAATACTTTCGGCACTGTCCTGAGGTTTCAGCGCTTCACGGTAGTTGTAGTCCCGGGTGACCACACTTCCGCTCACCACGTTACAGGTGGTCTGAATATCCCAGATGCTCTCCTGTCCGCTGTCACTCATCCCGGCCTGATTGCGCAATGGCAGCGTGATGCCAAATTCATACTGCTGCTGGCTGTCCTGGAAAATCACTATGTCCTGCTCAAGACGGCTGTCCATTTCATAACGCCAGTAAATCCCCACCTCCGCCAGCAGGCGCCGAATAAACTCAAGGTCAGTCTCCCGCCACTGGGTGATAAGTTCCCGGGGTGGATACTCCCTAGAAAGCCGGAATTCAAAATCCTGCCCTTCCAGACCATGTTTACGCAATACCTGCTCAACCACTTCAGTGACTGACTGATTGAGGTAGATTTCGCTCCCTTTCGTATAGTTCAGAAGGGCGATTCGGGGAACGATCGTCAGTGCGTAACGGGTCTCATCATTCGAGGCAGAGATACGACGAAACGACTCAACCACGCCGAATACCGTCCTGATCGGCAGGGCCGGTGTTCCGTCAGACATCGGGACCTGGAAAGTAAATGACGCCGGCTTCAGCAGTAACGCGTCACAGGCAATATCCGCAGAGGAGCTGGTGACAACCACGTCATAGCGCCAGGGCTGGCTGAGGGACTCAACCGCGCTGTAACGCAACACATCCAGAAAATGGCTGCATTCATGCACATGAACCCTGTATCGTGATTGCCCTGAAAGCTGCTGTACAACGCTGTCAGCCTTGCTGGTCAGGGAACGGTTCATGACGGCTCTCCCTCTGCCTGTGCATCAAATACCATCACAATACCGTCCTCGTCACTCCATGCCAGAGTCAGCGCCTGTGGTTTCTGCTTCGCGGCCATATGGCTCAGCAACTGCCGGCTCAGTACCGGCAGCAGCTGCTGGTTCAGCAGACTCTCCACATTCCGGGCCCCCGTATCCGGCAGCAGGCAGGCTGACGTCAGGGCATCGTACAGACGTTCATCAACCGATGTGCTCAGTCCATAATGGCAGTGCAGGCGTTCACAGACCTGTGCAAGCTTCATCTCCACAATGGTGCGTATGGCAGACTGTGTCAGCGGACGGTAAATCACGGTCTGGAAACGGGCGAGCAGTGCAGGCCGGAAGTGGTCGCGCAGTATCGGGCGCAGCAGTTCGTGCAGGCTGGCCTCAGTGGCTTCCGGTTGTTCGTCCAGCAACTGCATCAGGTGGTCACTACCGAGATTGGAGGTCATCAGAATGACCGTATTACGGAAGTCAATTTCACGCCCCTCGCCATCGCGCATAAAGCCCCGGTCAAATACCTGATAAAACAGATTCAGTACATCCCGGTGAGCCTTTTCCACTTCATCCAGCAGCACCACGCTGTAAGGGCGTTTACGTACAGCTTCCGTCAGAATCCCCCCCTGACCGTATCCCACGTACCCGGGCGGTGAACCCTTAAGCTGGGAAACCGTATGGGGCTCCTGGTATTCCGACAGATTGATGGTAATCAGTGATTTTTCGCCGCCGTACATCACATCTGCCAGCGCCAGTGCCGTTTCGGTTTTTCCCACACCACTGGGGCCGACCAGCAGGAACACCCCCTGGGGGCCGTTACCGGATGTCAGACCCGTTTTCGCCGCACGCAGACGCTGTGCAATGGACTCCAGTGCCACGTCCTGTCCGACCACCCGTCTGCCGATATCCTTTTCCAGATGCAGCAGTTCCGTCTGTTCGTCCTTCATCAGTGAGGATAACGGCACCCCGGTCCAGTCCGCGACCACACCGGCAACAGTGCGTACGTCAACATCCACACTGAGCAGGGGCTGATTCTGCTGAATGTCGTGCAGTGCCTGCTGCAGGTGATGTGTCTCACTCTGACGGGAAATATCGCTGCGGCTTTCAAGTAACTCACCAGTGAGTTCGCGCTCCCTGGCGTACTGCTGCTCCAGGTCATCTCGTGCGGTCATCAGCTCGTTCTCTTCCTGCTCAATGGCAGACAGACGTTCGCCGTGATTCTGATGACCAACGGCAATATCTTCCAGCAGTGCCTGTTTTTCCATACCGAGGGAAGCGAGCTGTGAACGGATTCGGGTCAGCTGTTCCGGCACCGTGTCGAGGCTCATACGCACACGGGCAGCAGCAGTATCAAGCAGGTCAACGGCCTTGTCCGGTAACTGACGTTCTGTCAGATAACGGCGCGAGAGTGTGACGGCGGCGCGTACTGCCTCATCGGTGATATGCACGTTATGATGTTCCGCATAACGGGATTTCAGGGAGCGCAGCATCAGACAGGCCGTCTCATCATCCGGCTCGTCCACTTTGACCATCTGAAAACGCCGCTCCAGGGCCGCGTCACGTTCAAAGTATTGTTTGTACTCAGACCAGGTGGTGGCGGCAATGGTGCGCAGTTCACCCCGCGCCAGCGCAGGCTTCAGCAGGTTGGCCGCATCCGCGCCGCCGGCCTGATTGCCGGCCCCGATAAGGGTATGGGCTTCATCTATAAACAGCAGAACAGGGGCCGGTGACTGCTGCACGGCATCAATCACGTTTTTCAGACGCTGTTCAAATTCACCTTTCACGCCGGCACCGGCCTGCAGCAGGCCGAGGTCAAGGGTGCGCAGGGTGACGGGTCTGAGTGATTCCGGTACGTTACCTTCCGCAATACGCAGGGCGAGCCCTTCCACCAGAGCCGTTTTCCCCACACCGGGGTCTCCCACCAGAATCGGGTTGTTCTTGCGGCGACGGGAGAGAATATCCACCATCTGACGGATTTCCGTATCGCGTCCCGATACCGGGTCAATTTTACCCTCTCTCGCACTGGCCGTGATGTCCCGGGTGAATTTATCCAGCGCACCCTGTAACACCGGCGGCAGGTCACCTGACGGTATACCTGCCGTATCCGCACCGACAGGGCGCCCGATAAAGGTCACACTGTCTCCCTGAGGCAGCACAGGCTCTGCATCCTGTAACGTCTCCGGACACTCATCAGACTGCGCATCCAGCAGCGGGGACAGACGCTGCAACTGGCTCTGACTCAGTGTCAGCAGGGGCCACAGCCCGTCACAGCGAACCAGGTGCGGATTTTCCGTCAGGGCACCCAGCAGATGCACGCTGCGGATATGTTGTTCTCCCTGTAATGAGGCCACCATCCAGGCCTGTTTCAGCAGGGCATTCAGGGACTGCGCAAGCTGCGGGCGACTGCGTACGCTACGGGGCTGGTTATCCAGCCAGCCGAGCAGCGACTGCCATATCGCGTCCATATCCCAGTCATAACGCCTGCCCAGCACGGTAAGGTCTCCTTCCCCCTGCTCCAGCAGTTTCAGTAACCAGTGCTCCGGGGTGATTTCCGCATGGGCCCGGGTCTGGCAAAGGGAGGCTGCGCCTTCCAGTGCACGGGCACAGTAATGATTAAGACGACGTAACAGGGCTGCCGAATTTTCCATGTTATTCACTCACTGTCAGGAGACCGTCAGGCACGCTACCGCCCTTCGCCGTAACCCAGGCGCATCAGGTCTGTGTTCAGGATTGAGAATTCTTTCTTCAGCACCCGCCAACAGATGCTGAAGAAAAAATAAAAATGACGGACAGGATGCCCTGTCCGTCCGGCAGAATTACGCGGTGGTACGCTCACTCCATGCGTCGGAATGAATGATGTTGCCGTCCTTGTAAGTCCAGGTGATTTTCTCGTAGCGCAGTTCCACCTGTTCAAGGTGGTTATGCTTCTCATAAACGGGATTCTTGATGTCGTGCATGACCGGATTAACCTTCACCACCTTCACGTTCTCAAGCTTCGTATTGAAGTACTCCACCTCCTGACCGGCGTCATTGATTTTGTACCACTTAAATTCAGCAGACTTCAGGGTCTGCCCGGTGGTCACGGCCTTGTAAAGGTACGGGCTGGAAGAATCAATTTCCTTGGTAAACAGGAACGGCGTGTGAATACGGGTACCGGTCAGCTTACCGGTATTGTTATCCGTCGGGATGTAGAGGCAGTGCTCCTGAGCCACCACCTCAATGCTGCCCTCACGGTCCTGAACATCCACAGACCCTTTGATATCTGCACCGCCATCATCTTTCAGCCACAGATAAACTGGAATTGCCATAAAAATTACTCCGTTATGTTTTCTGATGCGCCCTCTTCCGGCGCAGGGGAAGCGTCCGGCAGACGACAGGCATCGGCCTGCGGTACCAGACTGATTTCAACACGGCGGTTACGCGCACGGCCTTCCGCCGTGTCATTCGGGGCCACAGGGCGGCTTTCACCGTATCCCTGCACGGCAAAACAGCTTTGGGGAATATCGCCGGTATCCCGCATCCAGTCGCGAACGGCCTCTGCACGCTTCAGGGACAGGACCTGGTTGCGCTGCGGGTCACCGGTATTGTCCGTGTGGCCACTGACCACAATCAGCCAGCCTGCTTTTGCCTTAATATCCACCAAGGCATTCACCAGCCATTTTGTGGCGCCCGGCTTCAGCGTCCATTTACCGGCATCAAACAGCGCCAGACTGTCGAGACGGATGATTTGCGCAGGTGCTTCAGGCTCCGGCGCTGGTAAAGGCGGAACCCAGGTATCGATAGCCTGCTGCAGGGCCAGCCACAGGCGTTGCCCCGGGTAATAACCCAGGCTGTAACGTAAAGGCACTCCCTGACGCTGCCACTGCTCAAGCAGAAGCGCGTCCTGTTTCAGTGCAGCCAGCGATTCCGCCTTAGGACGGTAGTGATCCATCGGGACAGCATTCCAGCGCTGTAAATCGGTGCTTACCTGACGGATCAGATCACGATTGTTAAGCGCAGAAATCCCCAGCGCGGTCAGAACACACAGCCATATCAGCAAAATCAGACGACGGGTACGCTGGCCTCCCTGTACCGTCGACGCAAAAGGTGCCAGCAGCGACAGAACCGCATCCGGGAACATCCCTGCCGACACTGTCTGCCCCGGTTTTCGGGAAAACTGCAAACAGGTACGGGAACAGAGCCTGTCGGACCAGACTGACGGGGTCCCCGGAAGAACTGCACCAAGGCGCATTGCAACGGAAAATGTTCGTACAGGTGGTGTCAGCCGGTCAGCTTTTTCCAGCTCATCAGCCAGCGTATTACGGATAAAGGAAAATGCCTCGCTGACGGCCGGCAGCGCCAGAATATTGTCTTCCACCTGCAGCCAGTCAGCGAATGCCTGAAGTGAATGATTAACCGGGCATACAACCGGCTTATCCCCCCGGACGATTATCCATGGTGTTTCAGGCCCGGAAAATTCGGCACACAACACCACCGGCAGTGTGAACCCCGTCAGGGATTTAATCTGATTACACTGCTGGCGGAGTGTTTTCAGTGTGAAACGAAGAACCGCTTCATCATGATGACAGTCTGGCAGACAGCGGTACATCACAGAGAGCTGACCGACCTGGCACGGGAACTGCGTCTGTATGCTGCGGACAACGTCAGTTAAGCGACTGACGTCACCGACCCGCAACCACCATCCCCGGACTGTTTTACGCAGCGGACCGTCCTGAAACAACGCTTCCGGCATGTCACCACATACCAGTACAACAGGGGCCCGGGTGTCGGATAATGCCGGTTCAACATCCGTCAGGGTAACGTCAGATGTGAGCTTTTGCTTTTCACTCCGGCAGTTTTTAAAAACAGTCCAGCCTGCCAGAAGAAGGATCAGCAGAGTAGTCAGACCGTTAAAAACTTTGCCTGCCGGAATGAAATACCACAACAACCACAGCAATGTGGCAACAGCCACCAGGGCGTGCAGGGCTACCGGAATGATGACAGAGCCACGCATCAGCCATGCAACTCCGGTATTTGTGATGACAAAAGAGACTGGAGCCAGAGGTGCCCCCCCCACCAGATAACGCCGGTAAGAATGACGGCGAGCACTATCCAGAACCAGACTGAGCGCATCAGACGCCAGCGATGTTTCTCCATCCGGTGAACAACCAGGGACAGACCGGCATCAGGCGGTGAAACGCGTTCAGAAAGGGCTTTTATGACCTCATCACGCTGCGACTGGCTGACTGCTTTCAGGCAGTACACCCCCTGAAAACCCAGCGCTGTCACCCGGTGATAGCAGGTTATAACGGCCGGGTCCGGTGAAGGCTGACGCAGAACCTCTGCAATGCGATCCCACAGAGCCTCACCAGCCCGAAGTGAACCAAAAAAGCGGGCCTGAAGCGGCACTTTACGCCAGGCCACCTGGCCTTCATCAACGTCCGGCTCCTCTCCTTCCTTGCTCTTTTCAGGCTTACGGCTCATCACCGTTTCGTCCAGAAGGGCACATTGTGCATAGGTAATATGCTCCACACTGGCATCGTCATAACCGGCACGCTCCAGTGCTTCCCGCACACTTTCGACCTGTTTAACGCATTTGTTGTAAAGCGCAGTGCCATCGGGCGTGAGTGCACCTTTTTTCAGCATGGTGACGGTAAGCCATGTCTCCATCATCAGCTGGTCTATATCAATATCCTGTCTCATGAGCGCAATACCGCAAACAGTTCAAGTTCCAGGGCACCAAGTAACTCAGGCACATAGAACATACACACTCCCTGCTCCAGCATTTCATGTGCAGCGGGACTTTCCATATCAAGTGCAAAGTACTGGTTTTCCATGCGTACAGGCAACGCAGCCGGAACCCTGCTCACCGGGATCAAAGGGATCCCCCGGAGTGCCGCACCATAGATCTCACTGACATTATCTGGTGACCCCGCCAGACAGAGTGCCGGAAATTTCTCAGCAACCTGCCAGGCCGGGATATCCGAGCGCACCGACAGCCAGAGGTCAGCCTCTTCGCGCAGGCGGATATCGTGAAGGCTGGCCTTCCAGGTCTGTCCATCCGGCCGGGACATTTCCAGAGCAATGACCCGGGATGGCAGACTGGCCTCCAGCAGACCCGTTATCAGGTCGAACAATGGAAAAAACGCACTGGCAGGATCCTTGTGGTCATAACCCGGTATGGCGTCAGGATCATGCTCCAGGGAAAAAGTCAGCATACTGCCTGCCAGACGAGCGAGCTCCGCCCACACCTGTTCAGGTGGGCGGGAAGGAAAACGTTCGTATTCCGTCAGTACACTGGCGTGGGAATTCAGCGCATTCAGTAACCAGAAAAGGGAAACATCAGCAACAGCAAAATCGGCGAGTCTTTCGTTACTCTCACGACGCATCGCCATCAGACGCTGGCGTCGGGAGCGTAACTGACGATTGAGCAACACCAGACGTTCGCGCAGGACCGGACTTGCCCCAAATGACGCCACCGGAGGAATAAAAGACGGATCCTGTCGCCACGCATTCTGACCATCTCTGATCAATCTTGCTACCGGGCAGACTTTCCATGAGTCATTGTTTTCATGGGCAAACCGGATGGTAAAATTAAACCGGGCAACGGCCATGGGCTCTTCTTCAGAGCCAAAAGCATCCTGCAACGTTACCCACTCTTCCCGATAGCGAACGGGTCTGTCTGCACTGACACCTTCCTGCTCAACATTAATCACGCCAGGCTGCATGTGGGGAAGTGCAATAACGACAGTTACCGCATCGTGGTCAGCCAGCTGGCCGGCATCTAACTCTCGCGGTGCCGGAGGCAAATCGCTCCTTTGAGCATCAATAAGTGTTCCGTCTTCCAGCCAGAGGCGTAACTGCGTAATCTGGATCAGCCCGGATGACAGAAGACTGTCATTAAGCTCAACCTTTTCCACTCCCCAGGGAAACGGGGATGCCAGCGCAGAAATACCGGCACTGCGAAAAGACTCCCATTCAGTCTGCTGCTGAAACTGCTGAGGGGAGAGCAAAACACCTTCGCTCCACAGCGGACGGTAAATCTTCATTTCCCGACGCCTGCCTTACGCTTTTGCCTTCGGCATCTGCGAAACCAGTGACAGGCTGACATCCATACCTTCTACCTGGAAATGTGGTACAGCATAGAGTTTCACGCGGAAGAATCCCGGATTGTCTTCGATATCTTCCACCACCACTTTTCCGTCACGCAGCGGATGCGAAGCCTGCAGCTCATCACCCGGATCGGTCATCTCCGTCACCAGTCCCCGGATCCAGTTATTCAGTTCCAGTTCAAGCAGACGACGATCTTTGGTGGTACCAATATTTTCCCGCTGAATGATCTTCAGGTAATGCGCAATGCGGGACAACAGGAAAATATAGGGAAGACGGGCATTAATACGACTGTTCGCTGTCGCATCCGGCGTATCGTACAGCGCCGGTTTCTGGGCGGAGTTGGCGGAGAAGAAGCAGGCATAATCCCGGTTCTTGTAGTAAGAAAGCGGAATAAAGCCCAGATTAGCGAATTCAAACTCCCGCGTTTCCGGGATCATCACCTCTGACGGAATTTTGACCTGATTACCGGTTCCCAGATCATACAGATGGATTGGCAAGTCCTGCACCGCACCACCGGCCTGAGGCCCGCGGATCTGAACACACCAGCCGTTGGTGACAAAACTGCGCACCATGTTGGCTGCAAAAGCAAAAGACGCGTTCGTCCAGAGATATTTATGGTGATCCGGTCCTTTCACCTCTTCAACATAGTTAAAGCTGCGGACAGGTACGGTATCCGGGCCATACGGCAGGCGTCCCAGAACTCGTGGCATCACCAGGCCAATATAACGGGCATCATCCGTTTCACGGAAAGCGTTCCACTTGATGTACTCGGCGCGCTCAAAATGGTTGCCAATATCCTTGATGGCAGCCACCTCTTCCATGGTTTCTTTCTGGAAGAAAGCCGGGCCAACTGAACCAATAAACGGCATATGTGCAGATGCCGCCACCCGGGAAATATTTTTCAGCAACGCCACGTCCTGTGCAGATGCATCAAACTCCCAGGCTGAAACCAGGGCGGCAATGGGCTCACCACCCGGCGTGTCATACTCAGCCACATAGGTCTGCAGATAAAGGCCGCTCTGAATAATTTCCGGCGCATCCTCAAAATCCTGACGCAGATCGTCTTTGGACAGATCCAGCAGCTCAATTTTCACATTACGGCGGAAGTCCGTTTTATCCACCAGAGACTTCACGCCCCGCCACAGGGACTCCACTTTCTGAAATTCCGGATGATGAAGCACGGCATCCAGCTGACGGCTGATCTGATAATCAAGCTCTGCAATATGATGGTCAATCAGCGCCTTATCGAGTTTTTCCACCTGCGTGCCGGCTTTTGCCAGACACTCCATAAACACCTGCATCCCTGCCGTCAGGCGTTCATCTGCAGACGCTTCTGACATGGCCTGTGGATCCTGCCAGATATCCAGTGCACTCAGGGCAGATACCGGATTCAGGTTAATTTTTTCAAACAGGGAAGCATATACGCTGTCGCCGGTATGCGTTTCAGATACCACACTCTCTGCGACGTTCTTTTCTTTCTGTACAGACATCAGCATTTTCTCTCGTAATCCGTTAAATCACGCCTTTTCCGGCACCAGTGCACGCAATTCATCACGCAGCGCCTGGCTCAGTGCCGGGTCACGCAGAATTTTTTCCAGCTCTTTACGGAAAGTCACGTTATCCAGCAGATTGGCTTTCAGGTCCCGCAGAAGGCTGCGCATGGCCAGCATGGCTTTAAGACGGGGGATCTGTCGGGCGACCTGCTCTGGCGTAAAATCGTTCATATTGCGGAACGTCAGGCTGATGCTCTCTTCAGAGCCATCACCGGCAAGCGTGTTCTCCACGTTCAGACGCACAGACGGGGAGATATCTGCCAGAACATCATTAAAATTGTTTTTATTAATATCCGTTTTTACACGCTCTGACAGTGGACGCTCTTCCTGTCCGTTACTGAAATCACCGGCAACCAGCAGTTTGAGCGGAAGCTCCACTTTCTTCTGCCCACCACCTGTATGTAAGTCTAATTTCAGATTTACCCTTGCTTTCGGGATTTCATTCTGAAACGAACTGCTCATGACTCTCTCCTGTGAAACCTGCATCTCAGGGGTTCCATCACCGCAGATGCCTCCCCTTGTGCACTGATTTAATTTTGATCATTATAGGACGAAGATCTGTAAAATCTCAATATGGCAGATATATCGATCGATATAACGCAAATATTCAGATCTTTATTCTGCTTGATATCGCAAAACCAGCATATTGCAAAACTTATAACCATGATTAATGAAAAACCGCAGGAAATTATTCCAGTGAATGCTTTTAATACAGCCAGTTATGTCAGAAAAGTTCAGTTTTTGATTCTGGTCATGGAAAATCACGATGAGCAACGATTCAGCATCATTTAAGTGATTTCTGGAAAACGGGAAGGATATGAAGGAAGAGCACAACAAAATGCAATGAAAGAAGGAGTGAGGGAATTTTTAGTAAAAAGAGAAGATTAACAAAACACATCAGGAGGCAGAGACTCCTGATTCAGTGCTACCACATGAAAATTTAGTTAACTGTTACCGTTCTGAAATCTATGTCAGAAGATATCCCATTACCGAAAATCAATCAGCGATACAGAGATGATCATGGTGCGCTTGTCACCGTGACCAGTGTTGAGGAAACCCGGGTGGTGTTTA